>Ga0209166_10000352_pt1 | contig 54246 bp, 41 predicted proteins | sample Coa_R1_3_FD_187151 | JGI IMG/M metagenome (GOLD analysis project Ga0209166, IMG submission 187151) | Surface soil microbial communities from Centralia Pennsylvania, which are recovering from an underground coalmine fire - Coalmine... | ecosystem: Environmental > Terrestrial > Soil >...
GCTGGCGCTGAAGATTCTCGATGGCGAAGTACTTCACGGAGACCACGTGCTGGTTGACGCTGATCTGAAAGAGCGCAAGATGATTTTTCAGGTCAGCCGCAGTAGCGTAGATACGGAAAAACAGAGGAGGATGGAGAAGACTCCGGTGGGGTAGTCGGCGTCTCGCCGGCTGTCGTGTGGGCATCTCTGCCCACACTTTCCTGCACTGATTCCAAACTACATCACTACCAGGTTGATGAGAGATGAATTCATAAATGAACAACCCCGAAGGGGTGACGTGTTATAGCCCAGCAGTTCACTGCTGGGTAACAGGGAGAAAATGACCAAGTCCCGCAAGGGACGACGCTTTACAGAAGCACAGCCGGGGACGGCTGTGCCACACAAGCTAAATACAAAGAGCGAGAGCCAACAAACAGCTCCCGCCCTTTTTTTACTCTCGGAGGAGAGAGAGTTCTGTACTTAATTCTTCTGCTGGTTTTGCTCCTGCATCCACTTGTTCATGCGCTCCTGGTGGCGGGCGCGGAGTGTCGCCAGCTTGGTCCGCTGCTCAGGGGTCAGGATTTTGTAGACCTCATTCTGGGTGCGAGCGGCCTCCACAGCCAGGTTGACGAGATTGTCTTTGTTCTGCTCCAGAATGCTCTTCACCTGGTTGGCATCAAAATTGTCGGAGAGGGCGACAGCCTCTACCTGCTGGTGCACCTGACGGGCATCGCTCAGCAATGGCTGCATCTGCGTGCGCTCTTGCGCCAGGATGGATTTAATCTGGGTCTGCTGCTGGTCGGTCAGGTTCAGATAATCGGCCAGGAACTCGACAGCATGGTTTCCAAATGGCAACATCATCGCGGCATAGCGCGCACGCTGGTGCTTCACGATGCTTTGTGCCACCGCAGCGGTCAAAAGCACACCCATTAAGATGACGGAAATAACGATCAAACGCTTCTTCATAACCTCTTTGTAGACTCCTTGTACTGCAGATACTTTCTTCTGCTTTACTTATATAAGACGATTGATCGCCATGCTCTGCGGTTAAGAATGGGCCAGACCGTGTAAAGAAGTGTAAAGATGTTTTTGCAAATATTTACGCTGCCCATGGTACGTCTACAGTAGAAATAAACTATAAAGTATTGAGCAGGAAATTGGCTGTCTACAAGTCATGGAGCGAGTGCTTATCATCGATGACGACGTGGAGTTATGCAGCATGATTGCTGAATACCTCCGTCCGGAAGGCTTCGAGGTAGAGGCCGTGCATAACGGCGAACGTGGTTTGCAGCGCGCTCTTTCTGGCGACCATGATCTGCTGCTCCTGGACGTGATGCTGCCCGGCATGAATGGATTCGATCTGCTGCGGCAACTGCGTACCTCCTCTGATCTGCGCGTGCTTCTCTTGACCGCCCGCGGGGATGACGTGGACCGCATTGTGGGCCTGGAAATCGGCGCCGATGATTATTTGCCCAAGCCCTTCAATCCGCGTGAACTGCTTGCCCGGGTGCGGGCGATCTTGCGCCGTCCGCAGAATGGCAAAGGTGGGCCTGAAGCCGGCGAAAGGCTTACGGTCGGGGATGTAGAACTCGACCTGGGGTCGCGCACCACCACTCGCAGCGGCGAAGCGGTTGACCTGACGTCGGTGGAATTCAGTCTGCTCGAAGCCCTGTTGCGCTCGGCCGGCAAAATCGTATCTCGCGAAGAATTGGCGCAAAAAGTGCTAGGCCGGAATTTGAACCTGTTTGACCGCAGCATCGACGTCCATATCAGCAAATTACGGAAAAAGCTGGGAGAAATGGTCAACGGAGCCGAGCGCATCAAAACCGTTCGCGGCGCCGGCTATCTCTACGCTTTGCCGGCCTCGGAGCAGAAGGCCGGAGAGCGATAGGTCATGCGCAGTCTGTTCTTCAAGATCTTCTTTTCTTTCTGGATCAGCACAATCCTCGCGGCCATCATCGTGGGGCTCACCGCGGAAATGCGCCGCTCGGCCGATTTGCACGAATCCTGGCGCAATATGTTTTCCGGGGTCATCTCCGTCAATGCTTACACCTTTGCCCAAGCTTATGAAAACCAGGGCTGCCAGGGTCTGCGGGAACAGCAGCAAAGTCTGGAGCAGACGATCCGTCTGCGAAGTTTTTTCCTGGATGACAACGGCAACCCTCTTTGCGGCCAGCCTCCGAATTCTGTTGCCAAAGATGCCGCCAATCGGGCTTCTCAGAGCGGAAGTATTGATTTCACCGGCGCCGACCGGCAGCGAGTGATCGCCAAGCGCGTCGTCACTGCCGCGGGCCACCCCTATCGTTTTGTGGTTATCTTGTCCGGGCCGGACATCCACTTTTTTTCCTGGTTTGCCTTGCAGCGCCTTATGATTGCGGTTCCCATTTCGGGTCTAGTCTGCTTTGTGTTGGCGCGTTATCTTTCAGCACCCATTACGCGTTTGCGCACGGCTGCCCAGCAGATCGCGCAAGGAAACCTGAGCGCCCGAGCCGGCAACAAAACGGGAAGATCCGGAGATGAAGTCGGGCAACTGGTGGGCGACTTCAATCATATGGCCGAGCGCCTTGAAATTCTGATTGGGGCGCAACAGCGCCTGATCCGCGATATTTCGCACGAGTTGCGCTCTCCCTTGACCCGGTTGGTGTTGGCGTTGGGGCTGGCCCGCCAGAATGAGGCCCCGAATCAGGCTGCATTAGACCGCATTGAGAAGGAAACCGAGCGCCTGAATGAGATGATTGAACGCCTGCTGACGCTTTCGCGGCTGGAATCGGCAACCGAGCCGCCGCCCAAAGCGCCGGTAAGCCTGACGGAATTGATAGAGACCATCATTGCCGACATTGAGATTGAAGCCAAAATGCGCAATTGCTCCATTCAATACGTTGCTCCCCGCGACTACACCATCGCGGCCAACTTCGAGCTGTTGCGTAGCGCGCTGGAAAACGTTATGCGCAACGCGATTCGCTACACCGGGGAAGGCACCTCGGTGGAAGTGAGCGCCGAGCGCACCCATTCCACCTCGCCCATGGAAGTGGTGGTCCGCGTTCGCGACCACGGCCCGGGAGTTCCGGAAGCCGAGCTGCAAAATCTCTTTCGTCCTTTTTACCGGCTGGACGCGGCCCGCGCGCAGCATACCGGAGGGGTCGGCCTCGGGCTCACCATCGCCGAGCGCGCCGTCAAGCTGCATGGCGGCAGCATTCAAGCCAGCAACGCCAACACCGGCGGATTGATCTTAGAAATACACCTGCCCCTTTCTACGGGTTAAACCAGGCGCTACGCCAGCTTCTTCGCTAAGCCAGGCACGCAACCCACAATCATTGCGAATGCGTCATATCCATTCAAGGAGAATACTTATGCCGGCAAAGAAATCGAGCAGCAGGCGCAAATATGGCCCCAAGGCGCAGAGCAAAGTGAAAAAGGCGATGCACGAACGCAAACACGGCCAGCTCAAATCAGGACGCAGCGGAAAGAAAGTTACTAGCCGTAAGCAGGCCATCGCCATCGGTCTATCAGAGGCGCGGCAATCTGGCGCCAAGGTGCCCAGGAAGAAAGCGGCGTAAAAACAGCACTCAGCCCCACTGCGAATTTCCAGACATGAAAGGCAGTGGTATCAAATCATTGCTTTTAATCAAATTGCTGGCATGATCAATGTGGGGCTTCATGCCTTACGGTCATTGAAAACATTAAGCGGCGACTCTCCCCGCTCCCGGAGGCGAAAGGAATATTTCTGCCACTGGCGGATTCATTACTCGAGTAATACCCACCCCCTCTCTCAAACACCCCCGAGACCAATTTTCCGCTCTCCGTTCCCGCGGTCCCTCATCCAAGCCCATCTGCGTTGATCTGCAGCCGAGCTCACCATCACTCATTACTCCACACTACTCCCGCCTTCACCCATATCTTTTTGGTTTTTAAGTAGCTTATCGTGGAAGAGACTACTGAAAGTAATGGGGAGGTGAGGGACTACTTTGGGGGGACGGAACGTACACATCGCGACAGATTAGGGCCCAGCATGCGGGGAGATCATTTTTCGAAAAAAAGCTTCCACCTCCCCGAGGTCGCTCGTCTTGCGGTAATTCGGAAGGCTCTCAAGGAAGACTTTGCCATAGGCCTTCTTGCTGATACGGTTATCCAGCAGGGTAAGCGCGCCGCGATCTTGCAGTGAACGAATCAACCGTCCGAATCCCTGCTTCAACGAAATGACCGCTGCGGGCACCTGGTAGTCGAAGAAAGCGTTTCCACCTTCAGCATCAATGGCGCGAATGCGCGCCGCCACCACCGGGTCATTCGGGACGGCAAATGGCAGGCGGTCAATAATCACGCAGCTCAGTTGCTCGCCCTGCACGTCGACCCCTTGCCAGAACGACGAAGTTGCGAACAGGATGGCATTCGGCGTCAGGCGAAATTCTTCCAACAGCGCGTTACGCGGCGCTCTTCCCTGAATCAGCATCGGGAAATCCAGCTCTCCCAGCAGGCGGTCGTGAATCTGATGCATCTGAGCGTAACTGGTGAATAGGCAAAACGCGCGTCCGCGAGAAATTTCCAGCAAGCGCCGGATGCAATCGGCGGCGCGAGGCACAAATTGCGCCGTGCGGGGGTCGGGCAAGTCTGGAGGCGTGTATAAAATCGCCTGTGAAGCATAGTCAAAATGCGAAGGCACAACCAGCTCGCGCGCATTTTCCAACCCCAGGCGCTTGCGGATGTAGTCGAAGCCGTTGCTGACCGCCAAGGTTGCAGAAGTGAGCACAGCAGTCTCGAGCTTGGAAAACAGGCACTCGCGCAGAATTTGCGAGACATCGATAGGCGTGGCCTGAAGGAATACGTTCTTGTTTCCCCCGCCAGCGCGCCTGCCAGGCAGCTCGCCTCCACGGCGCTCGATCCAGAAGACCGTATTGCGGTCGGTGGATTCGAGCAGAAACGCAAGCTGCATGCGCAGCTCTTCGGTGCGGCGTGAGAAGTTGAAGACCTCTTCCGGCTTCTGCGGAATAAGCTCCAGCTCGGCGTGCAGGCGCTCCAGGGCTTTTAACAGGCCGTTGTATTCGTCCCCATTTTCTTCCAGGAACTCGCGGCGATGGGTAAAAGCAAAGCGGCCCTCGCCGGGCGGCAGAAGCGAAAAGAAAAATTGCGCGCGCTCGAACAGACTGCGGGTAGCCGACTGCACCCCAGGAGCGAAAGCGCTCTTTAATTTAAGAGTTGTTTCCACATCGCGCACCAGGTCGTTGAACCGCAAATTGCTGACCGTGATTCCAAAGTAGCTGCCCGCCACGTCTTCCAGCTCATGGGCCTCGTCAAAGATGACCGAGCCGTACTCGGGCAGAATGCCGGCATCGGCCGCGTCTTCGGTCATCAGCTTGATGGCTAGATCGGCGAAGAAAAGATGGTGATTCACAATGATGATGTCGCTCTCGACGGCGCGGCGGTGCATCTCTGTGATGAAGCAGCGATCAAACTGGCGACACTTGGAACCGGTGCAGGCTTCGGCGCGGGCATCGAGTTTGTGCCACAACAGGCTGTTCTCCGGCAGTCCGCTGATTTCGGCGCGGTCGCCGTTAAGCGTGGTCTTTTCCCACTCTGCGATCGAACGGAACTGGTTGATCTCTTCCAGGCCGTTCAGCACCGGCTGCTGGCTCAGGTCGTAAAGTTTCTGGCGGCACAGGTAATTGTTGCGTCCCTTCATGTAGCAGACGCGCAAGCCGGGGAAATGTTTTTCCAGGAAGGGAACGTCTTTAAAAAACAATTGCTCCTGCAGGTTCTTGGTTCCTGTAGAGACGATCACACGCTTTCCAGAGCGGATCACCGGGACCAGATAAGCCAGCGTTTTGCCCGTGCCCGTGCCGGCCTCCACCAGCAGGTGGCGCTTCTCGCGCAGCGCTTCTTCGACGGCCTGGGCCATCTGCAGTTGTCCACGGCGGAATTCGTAGGCAGGGTGGGTCTTGGCGAGCAGACCTCCGGGAGCAAAGAACTGGTGCAGCGAGACTTGGTACGCCGCCTTTGCGGAAGGCTGACTTGCCGAAGGAGGCTGGGCGGATTGGGAGGGAGCGGACACAGCGAGTCTGCGACTCTTATAATAGAGCTTCTTTTATAAACGCGGTCATGCAATCGCAGTCCTGAGGCAATTTTTCTGAAGAAAACCCACTACGATTTATCGCAACACGGCATTCCCACCGTCGCCATCGTTGGCCGCCCCAACGTGGGCAAATCCACGCTGTTCAACCGCCTGATAGGCTCGCGGCGCTCCATTGTGGGCGATGAGCCCGGCATCACCCGCGACCGCATTTACGGCGAGGCCGAATGGCGCGGTCGCAACCTGCGGGTGATCGATACCGGCGGCATTATCCCTGACGACCGTGAGCTGATTCCCTCAGAGATCCTTCGCCAAGCCAAGGCGGCTTTGGCAGAGGCACAGGCGGTTGTTCTGGTTGTGGATGGCCGCAGCGAGCTAGCCGCGCCCGATATCGATTTGGCGCGCATGTTGCTGCGCTCGGGAGCAAACCTTTTTCTGGCGGTAAACAAAATTGACACCCCTAAGATGGAAGCCGCAGCCGAAAACTTTCGCCGGCTGGGGATCAAGAACTTATATCCGGTTTCTGCCGAGCATGGGCTCGGGCTCGATGAGTTGCTGGATGCTGTCGTGGGTTCCTTGCCGCCATCAGCCCTGACAGAAACCCGTGTGGCACAGGCGTCCTCGCCTGTGCTGAATGAAACTCAGTCTGAGAGCGCACAGCCGGGGACGGCTGTGCCACACGAGCAATCACAGACCGAACAATCTGTGCCACATGAGCAGTCAGAAACCAAAGTCGCTATTATTGGCCGGCCGAATGTCGGCAAATCAACTTTGCTGAACCGGCTTACTGGAAGTTCGCGCGCCATTGTCTCGCCCATTCCGGGCACCACACGCGATGCAGTGGATGAACTGGTAGAGCGCGACGGCCAACGCTTCCGTTTTATTGATACCGCAGGCATCCGCCGCAAGGGCAAGACCAAGCTCATGGCAGAAAAACTTTCGGTGGTGATGGCGCGCAAGCATCTGGAAGCCGCCGACGTGGCGCTCATGGTGGTGGACGCCTCCGAAGGCGTCACCGCAACCGATGCCACCATTGCCGGTTATGCCCACGAGAGCGGCCGGTCTCTCATTGTGGTTGTCAACAAATGGGACCTGTTGACCACCAAGCGCAGCGATGGACGCCCTCCAGCCGACCGCAACGTCTTCGAGCAGCAGGCGCGAGACGTACTGAAATTTCTCAGCTACGCGCCAATCCTGTTTGTCTCAGCTACCGACGGCACCGGCACCGACAAAATTTTTTCCACTCTGGAAAAAGTCGCCGCTGAAAGGCGCAAGCGCATCACCACCGGCGAGATGAACCGCTTCCTGAAGCACGTGGATTTCGAGCGCACCTCGGTGCCCAGCTCACGCCGCGTTCGCATTCTATATCTGACGCAGGCGGCAGTGGCCCCGCCCACCTTCATCCTTTTCACCGATCGCGATGTAAAGCTGCACTTTTCTTACCAGCGCTTCCTGGAAAACCAGATTCGCAAGAGCTTCGGTTTTTTGGGAACGCCCATATGGATTAAAAACAGAGCGAGGGAGTAATTGGACATCGCCTAAACAGACTGCCTCTGATGAGCCATCGAGGAGAGAAGGATGGGAATCATGCTTATCAGCATGATTGTCAACACAGCTAAAATGGTGGAATGAAGAGCGGTATCGCAGTTTTATTATTGCTTATATTCTTTACGGAAATTGCAGTTAGCAGAAACAACACCGTCCATCTCCCACATCCTTCTGGCAGTTACGGAGTTGCACGGATTGCATATGACTGGATTGACAATACTCGTTTTGAAATCTTCTCTTCAGATACTAAAGCTCACCGTGAGCTGATGGCTTATATTTGGTATCCAACCCAAAAGAACCTGAGCCAGTCCACGTTCTCAGGTTATTTGCCAAATGCTGATGTGCTCGCCAAAGAGTTACCCAGCGCTGAACTAGAGAGCGATTGGGGAGCTTCATGGCAATACATCTTTTCAAATCAAGTTCTCACTGATGTACACGAAAAAGCTCCCATTGCTTCTGGGAGAGAACGCTATCCTCTCATTGTATTTTCTCCAGGCTTGGGAACCTCGACTCTAAGCTATACTTGCCTCATCCAGGAAATCGTAAGTCATGGTTATATTGTTGCTTCGATTGAGCCCATTTACGAAAGCTCGGTTGTCGCGTTCCCGGACGGACGCGTCATTCGCTCCGTACCCGAAGCAGGTGTTAACCGGCGAGTTGCCCCAGAAGAAAGCCGAGCTCAATTTCTGGATCGAATGCGCAAAGAGGACGCGCCTCTACTTGAAAGAAGGGCCGCCGATATACGCTTCGTTATTAATCAACTTTTCGGCGATACCGATCATGGCAAAAGAATCAGTCCTAACTTTCCTTTCGCAAATCGAATTGATTTTCACAACATAGGCGTATGGGGACACTCTGTCGGTGGGAGAGCGGCGGCCCGAGCTTGTCAGCTCGATATTCGAATCAAAGCTTGTCTCAATGCTGATGGCGGCGGCTTGGATGGACCGATTTTCCTTTATGAGGGTGCCCGTCTTCCTTCACAACCGTTTATGCTGATGCAGAGCCCTCTTCCGCTTCCGCCGACAGATTCAATGTTGACGATGTACAAGATCACACGAGAAGATTGGGAAAAAGAACACAACACTCGACTTACAGCATATGAACAGCAACTGAAGGCTTTCCCTGGTGGCAGCTATCGTTTAACAATCAATATGCCGGGAACCAGTCACAATAGTTTTACAGATTGGCAGATTCTGGGAGCTAAAAGCGAAGCGGATTTTAGCCAGGGTTCACAAATACTTGGCTCAATTGAGATATACACAATAGCGTTCTTCGATAAGTACCTGAAGCATCGGTCGAAGACCCTGCTCGATACTGCAAAGAATGCCTCAGCAGGAATCTTTTTAGAAAAATATAAGAAAAAAGAAAACTAACCCCAAATAGCTAGAAGCGTTGCCGTGTTAAGCGCCGCAAAAAACTAAAATCGCGTACATTGCGCAATTCTCTGCCATAATTCAGTCATTCAGGAGGCCTTATGGGACGCGCATTAGGATTAATCGGAGTGCTGATTGCGCTGGTCGTGGGATCGTACCTTTACATCCAGCAGGCGAAAAGCTCTTCCATGGGCGCGGGCAATCCGCGGACAGCCGTCGATGTTACTGGAGTGAAGATGGACCTGATACATATGGCTCAGGCTGAGCGCTCTTTTTTCGCCCGCGAGAATCATTATGCCTCACTCGATGATCTGCACTCCTCCGGCGATTTGGTGGTGTTCAACGACCATCGCGGCTTTTACACTTATTCCGTCAGCTACAATGACAGCGGTTTTCGCATCACCGCAACCTACGGCGGCCCGGCTAACCCTGAAGCGCCGGCCAGCATGAGCATCGATGAAACCATGCAAGTGAGTAATTGAGAATTGTGGAATCTGGGAAATTGGGCATGTGTCACGGGGATCGCATGACAACAATTGCGTCATTTTACGATTGCACGGCCCATAAGATAATCGATTACCCTGCAGCATTAATCACTAAATAATCGTTTACCTTCAGGATTTATATTGACGTAACCGAGGTTCTCTGCAAGACTTATTTCCTTTCGAAGCAGGAGCCAATTCATGAAAATAAATTTCAATCGTTTGCCATTATTTCCGCTCATGCTGCTGACGCTCGGCATGGCCTGGGGACAGGCAGCAAAAGAAACGACAAAATCATCAGCTCCCGACCTCACCCGGCAGCCAACACTCTACGTTGTCGGCTACGCTCATCTTGATACGCAATGGCGCTGGGAGTATCCCCAGGTCATCCGGGAATTTTTGCCGAAGACTCTGCATGATAACTTCGATCTCTTTGAGAAGTATCCGCACTTCATCTTCAATTTCACCGGCTCTAACCGCTATCGCCTGATGAAAGAGTATTATCCGGCCGACTACGAGAAGCTGAAGAAATATGTGGCCGCAGGCCGCTGGTTCCCGGCGGGCTCGTCCGTGGAAGAAGGTGACGTCAACGCGCCATCGGCGGAATCCATCTTGCGGCACATCCTTTACGGCAACGAATATTTTCGCCGTGACTTCGGCAAAGCCAGCGCGGAATATATGCTGCCCGACTGCTTCGGCTTCCCGGCATCGCTGCCCAGCATTCTTGCCCATGCAGGCATCAAAGGCTTCTCCACGCAAAAACTAAGCTGGGGATCATCGGCCCCCGTGGGCGGGCCAGATTCTCCGGAGAGAACGCGGCAAGGCACGCCGTTCAACGTAGGAGTCTGGGAAGGTCCCGATGGCAACAGCGTGCTGGCGGCATTGAACCCCGGCAGCTACGGCGCGGATATACCCGGCGACATCAGCAAGCCGCTTCCTCAGTCTTCTGCCACGGAGGCTGCGTCAAGCTCTTCTATGACGGAACGAGAGCTGGTGAGATATCAACTGGATTGGGCCCGGCGGGCGCAGCGGAATGGGGAAGTCAGCGGCCTGTTTACCGACTACCACTATTATGGCACTGGCGATACCGGAGGCGCGCCACGAGAGCGCTCGCTCAAACTGCTGGAAGCAATTTTGACCAAGAGCAAAACAGTGCTGCCGCCGCCGAGCCGGCCTGGAGATCTGCCGCAATCAGCCCTTGGGGAGCCGGGTCCGGTAAAATTTGGCGATGGTCCGGTGACTGTGGTGTCTTCTAACGCCGACCAGATGTTTCTCGATATTCGGCCTGAGCAGACTGCCAAGCTACCGCGATACAAGGGTGAACTTGAGCTGACCAACCACTCTGCCGGTTCGCTCAGTTCACAGGCCTATCAAAAGCGGTGGAACCGCAAGAATGAGCTGCTGGCCGATGCTGCTGAGAAAGCCTCGGTTGCAGCTTCCTGGCTGGGTGCTCTCCCTTATCCTCTCGAAAGATTGAACAACGCATGGACCCTGGTGCTGGGCGGGCAATTCCACGACATCATGGCTGGAACCGCGACTCCTAAAGCGTATGAGTTCTCCTGGAACGATGACATCATCGCGATGAACCAGTTTGCTGATGTGCTCACCAGCGCCACCGAAGCTGTTGCCTCGGCGATGGACACGCAAACCAATGGCACAGCCATCGTAGTCTACAATCCGCTGAATATTCAGCGCGAAGACGTGGCCGAAGCCGAGGTCTCATTTCCTCATGGAACGCCAAAAGCTGTTCGCGTCTTTGGCTCCGATGGCAAAGAAGTCCCCGCGCAATTGAGCGGGGATGCCAGCGGAGCTGCGAAAGTGCTCTTTCTGGCCAAAGCGCCTTCGATGGGATACGCCGTCTATGACGTTCAACCTTCTGACGCTGCATCTGCGGCAGCTTCCCCTCTCAGCGTTTCCGAATCATCACTCGAAAATGCCCGTTACCGCATCAAGCTAGATGAGAATGGCGATGTGGCCAGCATCTTCGACAAGATGCTCAACAAGGAATTGCTCTCGGCGCCTGTGCGTTTGGCATTTCAAACCGAACATCCGCATGACTGGCCGGCATGGAACATGGATTGGGCCGACCAGCAGAAGCCGCCGCGCGGATATGTACAAGGGCCGGCAAAAGTCAGAATTGTCGAGAACGGCCCCGTTCGTGTGAGTGTGGAAGTATCGCGCCAGGCCGAAGACTCGAACTTTGTCCAAACCATCCGCCTTGCGGCAGGCGATGCCGGCAATCATGTTGAGTTTGGAAACGCGATTGACTGGAAGTCGAAAGAGGCCGCCTTAAAAGCAACGTTTCCCCTGACCGCCTCGAATCCACAGGCGACTTACAACTGGGACATAGGGACCATTCAGCGTGGCAACAACGATGAAAAGAAATTCGAGGTCGCCTCTCATCAATGGTTCGACCTCACGGATAAAAGCGGCGCGTATGGTGTGACCATCCTTTCGGATTGCAAAAATGGCTCCGATAAGCCGGATGACAACACTCTGCGCCTTACCCTGATCTACACTCCTGGCCTGGGCGAAGGCAATGGCAAGGCCTACAGCGACCAAACCACGCAGGATTGGGGACACCACGAGTTTGTATTTGGTCTGGCGGGTCATGCCGGCGATTGGAGGCAGGCCGAGACTGACTGGCAGGCCCATCGCCTCAACCAGCCACTGATCGCGTTCGAGAGCGCAAAACATACCGGTGCGCTGGGTAAGAGCTTCTCTTTAATGCACGTCGATAACAGCCGTGTGCGTGCACTCGCCTTGAAAAAGGCCGAGCAGAGTGACGAAGTTATCGTGCGTCTGGTTGAGCTTGATGGAAAACCGGCGCCCAAGGTCCACATCGCATTCGCCGCTCCCATAGTTGCCGCGCGCGAGGTCAACGGCCAGGAGATGCCTGTTGGCAAAGCTACGGTAAACAAGGGAGCATTGATCGCCAGCTTCAATCCCTACGAGGTGCACACTTTCGCCGTAAAGCTTGGCCCCGCGCCTGCAAAAGCCGCTGCTCCGCAATCGCAACCGGTCACGTTGGTTTACGATCGGGCCGTGGCCACTGCGCCTGAAACGAAGACGAAGTCAGACACCGGCTTCGACTCTCAAGGACGCACTTTACCGGCCGAGATGCTGCCCACTGAGATCGGCTACGATGGCATTCGCTTTACGCTTGCTCCGGGCGGCGCCGGGAACCCCAACGCCATGACTGCCAAAGGCCAGACGATTACGCTTCCCGATGGAAACTTCAACCGCCTGTATCTGCTGGCTGCCGCAGATGGTGATCAAAGAGCAAGCTTCCGCGTAGGTGACCAATCTGTTGACCTCAATATTCAGGATTGGGGCGGCTACATCGGACAGTGGGACAACCGCACCTGGAGCAAGCACGAAGAACCTGTTCCACCCAACTCCGGGGCTCCCGCCCCGCCTCCGGGTATGCAGCCACGCATGCGGACCGTGCTCGACTACACCGGGCTTACGCCGGGATTCATAAAGCGCGCCCCCATAGCATGGTTTGCCTCCCATCACCACAATGCCGATGGATCGGACGAGCCCTACTCCTATTCATATTTGTTCGCGTATCCGATCGAAATTCCGGCCAATGCGAAGACGCTCACCCTGCCAGACAATGACAAGATTCGCATCCTGGCCGTGACCGCAGTGAAGGAGAGTGGGAGTGTGCGCCCGGCCCAGCCACTGTATGACACGCTGGGGAGGCATTGAGTCATTGATTCATTGGGTCATCGGGTCATTGAATGATTGACGAAGTCGGAAGTCGGAAGTACGAAGTGGGAAGTAAGATTTATGATTTTCATTCTGTTCTTGGAGCATTCTCGAAGAAGGCCAACTCTTTCAGCCCCGCGCAAATCGTACTTCTTCAATCGAACTTCGCACTTCGTTCAATGACCCGATGGCTCAATGACCAAATGACTCAATTATGTATATGCGGGCTCTGCGGCGGATTATGCAGGTGAGGCCTGTCGGATGGAATATGCGAGCGCAGCACCTTGACGTCAAAGCTGACGGGCAGGTGCCTAGGTGGATAGCAGGCATGATCGCTGCAGGCCTGGTAATCAAGCATTCCGTGTACGCGATAGTCTCCGGGCGTGGCGGTGCGCACCGCGCTCACACTGGCCAGTATGCTGAATTCGCCGGAATACACGCTGAGCTTCACGCCGGGTGCGAAGCTGAGGCTAAGCTCGGTTCCTTCGGGGTAGCTGACCTTCCCTACGCCAATATCTGTCGGCGGATCGAGCCTGAGCTTGGTAGGAATCTGCTCGTCGGAATTAGGGCGGTTGGAATTGATGTGATATCCACTCCTGATGCTGAACTCCAGCTTCACCCGGGCCGGCCTCCCGGCGCTTACAGTGATCTCGCGCGCGGGCAGGGCCGACACGAAACCAGTGCTGGGAACAGACTCAGGAGCTAAGCTGAGACCAGAGGAAAGCTCATCTGCCGGCGCCTGCAGGATTGGGAAGCTCAGCAGAAGCAGGCACAAAAATAGACGAGTAGGTTTCATTTTGCTACAGAATTGCTTGCGGACGCCGTTTGTGCGGGAACCGCAAGGGCGCTCTTAATATCTTCTTCCAGGCCGCTGTGGTCTTTGAGACCGTAGACCACGTTCACAATCTTGCCGTTACGATCGATGAAGAATGTTGTGGGGAAAACATTGACCCCTCCATAGGCATCGCCCACATCTTCTGTGCCCTGCAAGACGGTGTAGTTGATATTCATATCCTTGACGAATTTGGCAATTTCGTCGTGGCTGCTGTCATCCAGGGCAATGCCTACAACTTCTAACCCCTGGGTCTGGTATTGCTTATAGAAGTCCACAAACCAGGGCATCTCAACTTTGCAGGGAGCGCACCAGGTGGCCCAGAAGTTCAACAAGACTGCCTTGCCCCGATAATCGGAGAGCTTGACCGGTTTGCCATCCAGCGTCTTCAACTCGAAATTGGGCGCCATGCTTCCTGCCTTCATGCTTCCCTCGGGTGGCTGGGCCCCGCCCGCCTGCGCGCTTTGACGCGAAAGCCTTGCTCCCGAGTAGATCATAAGGGCCACAACGCCGATGATCACGATTAGAACAATGCCATTACGTTTCACAAATTAAAAACCAGCCTTTACAAGAATTTTTCCGACAGGTTGCGGAAGAAAGAAATATGGTTCAGCCAACTATTTAGAAGCGCAAAATGCCGGGTGAAGATCAATCCCCCAATAAAAATCAACAACACGCCACTAACCACCTCAACCGTGTGCAAGTGCCGGCGAAAGCGGCCGTAAAACGCGAGAAAGCGGTCGATTCCCAGCGAAGTCAATAAAAAAGGGACTGCCAGTCCCAACGAGTAAATTGCCAGCAGCAATATGCCCTTGCCCACAGTATCTTGGGTAGCAGCGAAGCCCAGGATCACCGAGAGGATAGGGCCAATACAGGGTGTCCAACCAAAAGCGAAGGCGAAGCCCACCAGAAATGCACCTATGGCAGTGCTGTTGCCTTGCAAGCCATGCAGGCGTTTATCGGCGTACAGAGCTTTAATAGGAACCAATCCAGTCAGGTGCAGTCCAAAAATAATGATAATGACGCCGGCAATTTTGCTCAGCAGGCTGAGGTGCGAGTGCAGCGCCTGGCCAACCGTGCTGGCCAGTGCTCCCAGGGCCAGAAAGACGATGGAAAAGCCCAGGATGAACATTATCGAGTTCAGCATGACCGAGCGCATCAGGCGCGCATCCTGCTGTTTGAGTTCTTCCACCCCGGCCCCCGAGATGAGCGACACATATCCAGGAACCAGCGGCAGAACACAGGGCGAGAGGAACGAAATCAGCCCGGCAAAAAAAGCAGCAATGGGTAAAGGTAGTGAGGACATGAGACCAGCTTTAATTGTAACAATCCCGCCTCATTAGACGCACAAAGTATGCCTAAGTGTGCGGCAATTCGTCAGGAACCAAAACTCATCCAAATTAATTTTAGCCGACAACAGATGTACTATTTAAAGCAGGGCGATGACTCGAAGAGAAAAAACACGTCTGCTTGGCCTGGTCAATAATCCCCCACGGGGCAGCAAGATAGAGGCCGCAAAGCGCTATGGTGTTGACCTCACCCTCACCATCCGCAGGCTTGGGCTTACACCCACACAGCGCGCCAGGGAAATGGAAGGGGCTTTAGGTCTGGTTGAGGAACTGCAACGCGCCGCCCACCGAAAAGAAAAATTCCACAGCTTGTCTAAGCCGGCCGGCAAAGCCTAACCGAAAGAGAAATTACTGCTCCTTGTGCTCCAGCGTGGAGTTGTCTTCCATGATGCCCAAACGAATTGGCGGGTGTTTTCGCAATCCAGTCCAGGTCTCGGCGACAACGATGGAATTGCCGGGATTTTGCGGATCATAACGGATCGAAGCGGGCACCCCGATGCGGCAATTCTTGGTATCCACATATTGCTGCAAATTGGTGACATCTTGTGACGCTTCGTAGGTGACGCCGGCAACGTCGTAGTGAAAAATCAGCATTTGTGCCGGTCCCGGCGATTTCATCTTGGAATGAGCGCCATCCGCCGGCAGCTCGCAGACGTCAATGATGGTGCCGTCGATGATGCGGCCGTTGTTGGCCAGCCAAAGACGGCGCTCGTGCTCGCGCTCTTGCGGCGTCTTACGCCTGCTGTACAGCCAATAGGCTGCGGCAGCGGCCAGGGCGGTTACGCCGGTCAGAACAATAGGATAGAAACGAAGTGGACTCATCGTGCTTGCTTTTCAGGTTGAAGGGCCTTCGTCACTTGCATGACGAACCTTGCGGTGCATCTAAAGTTACTACAGAACAGGGCAAATCCGAATCCAACAATCAGCTTAGATGCTCAGCCAACAGCTTACGTTTCGGCTTAATTCGGCTCAAAACGTGCTCGATGCCCAGACGTCTAAGCCTTGGCTTTTTCCCAGTCTTTTAAAAACTGCGCCAGCCCTTTATCCGTAAGGGGATGATTGAACATCATGTCCAGCACTTTAAAGGGTATCGTAGCCACATGGGAGCCGGCCATGGCCGCCTCCACCACGTGCAACGGATGCCGGACGGAGGCTGTGAGGACTTCCGTCTTATATCCGTAGTTCTTATAAATCTGGACGATCTGACGGATCAAGTCCATGCCGTTCTGGCTAATGTCATCGAGCCGCCCGACAAAGGGACTAACATATGAGCCCCCCGCCTTGGCCACCAGCAATGCTTGCGTAGGCGAGAAGCACAGCGTCATGTTAATCCTGATGCCCTGCTCGCTCAGGCACTTGCACGCTTTTATTCCATCGCGCGTGGTGGGCAGTTTGACGACCACGTTCTTGTGCCAGCGGGCATACTCCTGGCCCTCTTTGCACATGCCACCTGCGTCCGTGGCCACTACTTCCACGCTCACCGGCCCATTCACAGCATCGCAGATGGACAAAATAGTTTCTTTAAACGGCTTGCCCTCTTTCGATACAAGAGAGGGATTGGTGGTTACGCCGTCCAGAATGCCCAGAGCCGCAGCCTCGCGAATCTCGTTTATGTTGGCGGTATCAATGAAGAATTTCATAGTTAATTCAGTCCTAATAGAATTTTAAACTGCTTTGTGGTGCAACGCTATGCCGTCTTAATCATTGACCACGTGATTACTCAGCGTTCCAATCCCTTCGATTTTCACCGCTACAACATCGCCCTTTTTCAAAGGTCCTACGCCTGCCGGCGTGCCGGTGCAAATCAGGTCAAAAGGAAACAGTGTCATGACACGGGAAATGTAGCGGATTACGGCATCCAGGGAAAAAATCAAATCCCGGGTATTTCCACTCTGGCGCAGTTCGCCGTTAACCAGAGTCTCCACCTTGATTCCTGCCCAGGGGTCGATTTCATCCGTGACAATCGGGCCGACAGGGCAGAAAGTGTCAAAGCCTTTGGCTCGTGTCCACTGGCCGTCTTTCTTCTGCAGGTCGCGCGCGGTGACATCGTTCACGCAGGTATAGCCGAAAATAAAAGGACGCACGTCCTGATCGTCGCGCAGTTTGCGGCAGGTTTTCTTGATGATAATGCCCAGCTCACCCTCGAAATCAACCCGCTGCGAAATTTCCGGCAGGCGGATGTCATTCAGCGGGCCGACGATGCTGGAAGGCGGCTTCAAGAAGAGCAGAGGCTCGGCGGGGACTTCATTGCCCAGCTCTTGGGCATGGTCGCGATAATTACGCCCTACGCAAACGATCTTGTGCGGATGCACCGGCGCCATCAGCTTGGCTTCCGACAGCGGGATGCGCTCCGGCGGAATAAAGTCGGGAATAACCGTCCCCCAAGGATCGGTTTCGCTGGGCGGAACACCCAACATGCAAGAGATCATCTCGGCGCCGTCGACGGTTTCGATGAGTCCGTGGCGGGTCTTGTCCCCTAGCTTGAAACGGCAGTATTTCATGCGATGTTGAATTGTACCTGACTGGCCCTTTATGGCGGAGGGTACCCCCCTTGCGCGCAAGGAGAGAAGTTTCGCGTTTCGGGTTTCAAGTTTCCAGTTATGGCCGTCACCCCCCATTACATCGGAGTAGTCGATGGCGTGTTAAGTCTTTGAGATTCAATGAGGATGTGAGAGTAGTCAAACATTTTAGTACTCAGAGCTGGGCGAGGCGCATTTTTGGAATGAATGCCCCTCGCACGTAACGGGTTCTGACGTTCCTGTGATTTTTCAAAGAGCTGGCAAAGTTCGGCGGCCTGGGCCGCTTTTTAGGCACACGTTCAGAACAACAATGATGGGCTATGGTTATCGGACAATCAATATTTTGATATCACTTCGCAAAAGATAACCACAGAGGGCACAAAGGAGATTCGCCCTGATCCTCGCATGAATACTGAGAAATTCAAAGATTTCACGTTTTAGGCTGTCTGAACCGCGGTCTTCTCCCGAGCTACCGCCTGCTGGAAGTAGGGCAGCGAAAGCTTAAGTCCAGTTGCCAGATCGACTTTGGGTTCCCAGCCAAGCAGTTGGCGGGCTTTGGTGATGTCGGGCCGGCGTTGCTTGGGGTCGTCTTCGGGCAGGGGTTCATAGTGTATCCCGCTTTTCGAGCCGGTGACCTGCAACACTTCTTTTGCACACTCCAGAATCGTGAACTCGAATGGATTGCCAATATTGACCGGCAAAGTTTCGGCGGAGCCCATCAAGCGCAGAAAGCCTTCGATTTCATCGGAGACGTAGCAGAAGCTCCGCGTCTGGCTGCCGTCGCCATAGACGGTAAGTGGCTCCCCACGCAGCGCCTGCTTCATGAAGTTAGGAATTACGCGGCCATCGTTCAGTTGCATGCGCGGGCCGTAAGTATTGAAGATCCGCACAATGCGGGTATCAACCTTCCAATAGCGGTGTGCCGCCATGGTCGTGGCTTCGGAAAAGCGCTTGGATTCGTCATAGACCGAGCGCGGGCCAATGGGATTCACGTGTCCCCAATAGGTCTCTTTTTGCGGATGCTCGTGCGGGTCGCCGTAACACTCTGAGGTGGAAGCCAGAAAGAAGCGGGCCGAATATTTTCTGGCAACTTCCAGCGCATTGAAAGTTCCCTCGGAGCCGACTTTCAGGGTGGCAATGCCGTGGGTCATATAGTCCACTGGGCTGGCCGGCGAAGCGAGATGGTAGACCTGGTCTACGCGGCCGTAATCGAATGGCCGGCAGATATCGCATTCAACGAACTCGAATTTTGATTTGCGGGCAAGGTGCTGCAGATTTTCCCTTCGGCCGGTCAGCAAGTTGTCCACGGCAATAACCGAATGGCCGCTTGCCAGCAGGGCGTCACACAGATGCGAACCCAAAAAACCCGCCGCGCCCGTGACCATAATTCTTTGGATTGGCTGCAAAGTACTCCTTAAGGATTGCTTTTAGTCCGCGCCCGGAGCCGGCACCGCCACATTCTTTTTGGCTGAAACCTCCGGACGCCCGATGCTGATGTAGGTGAATCCCAGCTCCGACATGATCTGCGGCTGATAGAGATTCCGTCCATCGATCATAATGGGGTGCTTGAGAGCAGCACGCAGACGCTCGAGATCGAGGGCGGCAAATTCCTCCCAATCGGTGAGAACCAGAACAGCGTCAGCGTCCTTGGCGGCTGCATACGGGTTTTCGGCAAAAAAAACAGCCTCGCCCGGGAAGACTCCGCTGGCCTGAGTTTTCGGCATGGCCGCGGGGTCAAAGGCCGCAATGCTGCAGCCTTCCTTCAACAGCAATTGCACTATGGCAATGGCCTGCGAGTCGCGAATGTCATCGGTACCGCCCTTGAACGCCAGGCCGAGCACTGCCAGCCGCTTGCCTTTCAATATCCAGAGGGCATTGCGAACTTTCTTGATGAAGCGTTGCCGCTGCTCGTCGTTGATCTTCATTACTTCGTCGAGCAGCCCGAAATCGTATCCGCAGTGCTCGGCAACTGCGCGAAAAGCCTTTACGTCCTTAGGGAAGCACGACCCGCCATAGCCGACCCCGGGATTGAGGAAACGCTTTCCAATACGAACATCGGCTCCCATGCCTTCGCGGACCTGGCCAACATCTGCTCCTACGCTCTCGCACACCGCCGCTACGGCATTGATGAACGAAATTTTCATTGCCAGGAAGGCGTTGGAGGCGTGCTTGATCAGCTCCGCGCTTTTGGCGCTGGTGGCAATCAGCCGGGCGGGAGTTTGGACATCATCTGGTTCGGGAATAATATTTTTGTTCTGGTAGTAACTGCCATCGGTCAAAGGCTCGTAGATTTTCTTCAACAAGGCAATGCAGCGTTCGCTGTCTGCCCCGATGACAATGCGGTCGGGATAAAGAAAGTCCGTAACCGCGGTGCCTTCCCGCAAAAATTCAGGGTTGGAGGCCACATCGAAAAGATGGGTGGGCGCGCCATTCAGTTCCATGACGCGATGAACGCCCCGGCTGGTATCCACGGGAACAGTGCTTTTTTCCACGATAATCCGGTACTCGTTTGGCGAGGAGGCAATGGCCTGTGCGATCTCGCGGGAAACAGCTTCCACGTAAGAGAGATCAGCTTCACCGTTTTCCGAGGGCGGGGTGCCCACTGCAATAAAGATGGCCTGGCTAGCACGGGCTGCGTCTCTCACCGATCCCGAAAAACGCAGCCGGTGGCCACGATGACGGGCCAAAAGCTCAGGAAGAAACTTTTCATGGATGGGCGTCTCTCCGCGCTCCAGCGCCGCAATCTTGCGCGCATCGTTATCCACGCAAGTAACTTCATGGCCCAGTTCGGCGAAGCACGCCGCTGCTACCAAACCCACATACCCGGAGCCAATAACAGCCACCCTGACCATAGGAGTAATTATAACCATATAAGCCGAAACCCTAACCAACCAGGAGACACCTATAAAATCCCTGGTCCATCTCAATGCAACAGTAAAGATGCGGACCATTGAGCCTGGGCTGCCCTGTGTACAGCAACCCCAGGCTCCTAAATAGTTTCAAATTTCATTCGCATGCCGGAGTCAGATGGCGAAAAGCGATTCAATCAGAAATACAGTGAATCTTCGGAAGCCGCTTGCGCCGGTCAGATTTGAATCTTGGCAGCAACCGGGAAACGCCGGCCCATGCCAAATGCTTTTTTGGAAATTTTCAGAGTGGGAGCGGCCTGCTGGCGCTTGTACTCCGTACCCTCAACCAGTTGCGTGACCCGGCGCACCACAGCCAAATCAAAATTGTGGGTGTGCGCGATCTCGTCAGCAGACTTGTTATTCTCCACGTACTCTTCCAGGATTACGTCCAGGAGCTCATAGGGCGGAAGCGAGTCGCTATCTTTTTGATTGGGCCGCAGTTCAGCCGAGGGCGGTTTGGTAAGCGTTGATTGCGGTATGACCGGTTTCCGCGAGTTCACATACTGGGCCAGACGGAAGACCATGGTCTTGGGAACATCAGAAATGATGGCCAGGCCGCCGCACATATCGCCATACAACGTGCAATATCCGACTCCGAGCTCCGATTTATTGCCGGTACTGAGAACCAACGCGCGGAATTTGTTCGAAAGAGCCATCAGCAGCGTTCCCCGGATGCGGGCCTGGATGTTTTCTTCAGTCACATCTTCGTTCAGGCCGGCAAACGCCGGTTTCAAGGTCTGGCCGAAGGAATCAAAAATGCTGTTAATCCGCAGAAGTTCGAAGCGGATACCGAGATTGGTCGCCAGCTCGCGGGCATCGTCAATACTGCCACGGGAGGAGTATGGACTGGGCATGCCGATGCCGATCACGTTCTCCGCGCCCAACGCATCGACCGCGATGGCGGCAGTGAGGGCGGAATCGATGCCGCCGCTCAACCCAATCACCACATGATGGAAGCCGCACTTTCTCACATAATCGCGGGTGCCGAGCACCAATGCGGCGTAGACGCTGGCCTCGACCCCTTCGATCTGCTCGTGCATATCACCGGTCAGCGCGTTAGGATCGAAGAACACTAAATCTTCTTCGAAAGATTTCCCCTGCGCTATGATCCGTCCATCAGGAGCAAGGACCAGGCTGGAACCGTCGAAGATGAGCTGATCGTTGCCGCCCACCTGGTTCACCAACACAACCGGAACCTTATATTGCCTGGCAATCGCCGCCAGCATGTCACGGCGCAACTCACGCTTGCCAATCCAGAACGGAGACGCGGAAATATTAAGGATAAAGTTGCCGCCGGCTTTCATCAGTTGTTCGACGGGATCTACCTGGTACAACTGCCGGTCCCAAAATTGCTTGTCGTTCCAGGCGTCCTCGCAAATGGTGAGCGCCATCTGCTTGCCGCAGAATTGAAATAGCCCCTGCTGGTGTGCCGGTTCAAAGTTTCGCAGTTCATCGAAAACGTCATAGGTAGGCAGCAACATCTTGGACTGTACAAACTCGATTTTGCCGTCGCGCATGAAAAGCGCTGAATTCATGACTGTCTTGCCGGTAGCGGCATGAGTAGGAGTCACGCTGCCGCAGATAACGGCGATACCACGGGTGCCGGCCGCAATTTGCTCGGCCGATTCCCGGCATTTTTCCACGAAGGCCAGGTTCTCGACCCAATCGCGCGCGGGATAGCCACAAATCGACATCTCAGGAAACAGAATCATTCCTGCCCCAGCCGAGAGAGCGCGCTGCGAGAATTCGACAATTTTCTTTACGTTGCCGCTGAAATCGCCGACTGTCGGATTGATCTGTCCGAGAGCTATCTTCACATCTTCAGTTTAAACTGGGTGGCTTCGTACAGCCAAGGTTGGGGTTTCATGAGTCTGGGCAAGAGGTTCCCACCTGTTTTGCGGACCGCTCAGGATTTCTGCCGCCTAAAAAAAGGCTCAAGACTGATTCATGCCTGCATTCTGGCGGCTTGCGCTTCAAAAATATCCCGAAGGATGGCACGCATATCGTATTTGTATTTCCATTCAGGATAGTGAGACTGGAACTTTCTGACATCAGAGATATACCAGATATGATCTCCGGAGCGGTTGTCATCCGTATAGCTGTGCTTTAGTTTTTTGCCGGCAATCTCTTCGCACATAGCGATGGCTTCGTGCATGGAGCAGTTGCTATGGCGTGAGCCTCCCATGTTATAGACCTCGCCCATCCGAGGATTTTCGTAAAAGTGATAGAAGGCATTGACCAAGTCATAGCTGTGGATGTTGTCTCGCACCTGTTTGCCTTTATAACCGAAGACCGTATAAGGATTGCCCGAGATGGTGCACTGCATCAGATAGGCAAGAAATCCATGGAGCTGGGCGCCGGAATGCGAGGGACCGGTGAGGCATCCTCCACGGAAGCTGGCGGTCTTCATATTGAAATAACGCCCGTACTCCTGCACCAGAACATCTGCCGCCACTTTGGATGCTCCAAATAAAGAATGCTTAGAGCTGTCAATGGACATGGATTCATCAATGCCATCTTCATAGCGGTGCCCGGGTTCGATTTCCCAGCGAGTTTCCAGCTCCTGCAAAGGCAGAAGATTGGGGGTATCACCATATACTTTGTTCGTAGAAGTAAAAATAAATGCGGCCTTGGGGGCAAACTGCCGGGTGGCTTCAAGAAGCACCAGCGTACCATTGGCATTCACGGTGAAATCTTCATGGGGGTCTTTCGCGGCCCAGTCGTGCGAAGGCTGGGCGGCCGTGTGAATGATGACTTCCAGATCAGACGAATACTCACGAAAAATATTTTCGACGGCTTCCCGGTTGCGGATGTCCACATCGTAGTGACGATATTGCCTGCCATATCTTTCTTTCAATAAATCCCGGTTCCATTTTGTGGAAGCGCCTGGCCCAAAAAAATGCGCGCGCAGGTCGTTGTCAATGCCGGCCATAGTGAATCCCTTCCCCGCAAAAAAGCGGACGGCTTCCGATCCAATCAGACCCGCGGACCCTGTAACCAACGCAACCGCCATGCGATCGTCCTCTGAAACCAGCTCTAGTTGATGTTCAGGAGTGACTGGAGGTTTGACGACTTTATTGGGCCACTATCCTGAACTGCTGTTCACCACCAGCTTCCGGCAGGCGAACAAATTTTTTCTCAGCGGAATCATATACCCACGCCTTGAGCACGCTCTCGCCAGCCGGCAGGAAGCTGGCAGGAAAAGATGCCTTCCAGCCGGAATGGAAATATTGCGAGTCCAGCCGGAGGGCGGCCATGTCAGGACGAGGCACGCTCCCTACGGCAGCAGCAGCGATAAAAGTTTTCCGGTCTCCATAAGAAATCATGACTACTTTGGGCAGTCCCTGCCTCTGCGGCAGAGAAGCCCATCCAGAGACCGTGACTTCATCCTTACCTCGGCGGAGATGCAACAAGTCTCCCGATCCGTCGGCAGACTCAAACAGCCCATACTCCGGCGAGGGCTGATCGACAAAAGTGAGGTTGGAAGCCAGATGAAGAAAATCAAGATCGTTGAACACCTCTGCCGGGGTGCGGATGTATCCGGTGTAGCCTTCCATTGCAAACAGCGGGAAAAGGCAGCCTTCCCTTGAGGCATCGGTCGCCGGGTCAATATAACGAATTAGTTCCAAAAACAGTTGTGCGTGGGAACGCTCTTCCTTCAAGTTACGAGCGATGGAGAGGGAATTGATCGAGCTGGCTATGGCCAGGGCGCAAAGAGCCCCCACTAAAAACATGTAAAGTTGCACTCCTTTGCGCGCAGCAGCCAGGCGGCCCAATTGCACAGCGGCAATCGGGACAAATATGGTTCCGGTGATATAGCGAGACTGCCCCAGAGCCACCCCCAACCCAAGATTGCCTCTACCGACAGTTACCATGGCGGTGAAGAGCAACCCAAAGAGCGCCACTGATAGCCAAGGTGCAATCACATCCTTCTGCACGCTACCGCGCAGAAACACCAGACAGCCCAAGAGAGCAAACAAAATTATGCTTCCTGCCAGGCACGCTGCAGAGGGTGGAATGGCGGGACCGCTCTGGCAAAACGGGGCCCCCAGCAACGCGACAAAGAAGAGAGCAGACCGCCAAGGATGCGAAAGAAGACCCGCAGGAGCGGCCGCCGACCAGGCGGGAGATTTGAAGTGATAAGAGTAAAGCGCAGCCGATGCCGCAAACAAAAGAAACCACGCATAAAATTTGCCAAACTTTCGGGGTGCTGCCGGCAGTTGAGCTATGCAAGGCAGCAAAGCAATCCAGGAAAACAGACCTTGTGCGGCAGAGAAACTGGCAACGAAACAGAAGAATGCGGCCAGGCAAAAACGCGTCCAGGGACGAAGTCTTTCCGCGAAGCAAGCAGCGATCGCAAGGGCAAATGAAGCCTGGACCAAAAGGAACGGTGTTCCGAACCCCCAAAGCCAATTTTCGTATTGCATCAGGCAAAAAATAAAAAGGCTGGTTGCGAAGTTTGCCGGATTCAGCAACCCGCTGCCGGTGGGTTTGGCCTGGCGCAAAGCCAGCCCATAAAGAACGGCAAAAGTGATCAACGCCAGGACCACATTGAACATCATTTCCACTTTTACGTTCCCGTGGGTCGCAAAAGCCAGCACGGTCCAGATCAGTTTGGGGAAGACAATCCGATGCTCATTATTCAGAGCGAAAAAATCATCAAACGTTGCTTTTTTGAGCCATACGGCATGGAACAAATCGGCCAGCCACCAGTCATCCATGAGGGGAACTTTTACGCTGAAACGAGAGACAAACCACACCAGGAGAATAAAAGGGCCAAAATTAAGCAAATGCCAGAACCAGGAAATTCTGGAGGTGGACACCTCACCCCTTGCGGCAGCCACCGGCGACTGCAAATCAGAGGCAGCAAGAGCGTGAGGTTCAACAGTCGATTTCATTGAAAATTGATTGATCTCCCAGGACTGAATTGTATGAGTTTTTGGAAATAGCCCGCGCAAGCGCCGCCAACCCGGAATCCAACCCCGGCGGGAATGGTTTTTTCTCTGCCGAATCATACACCCACACATTGAGAATGCCACCTTTACGGGCAGGGATTTGCCGGCCAAGGAGCCTCAACGGAGATGTTTTGCGCAGCTTCACTACAGCCTGGGTTTGACAGCACAAAATAATCTTTGTAACTTCAAGCATAATATCAGGGACTCAACAACTTGTTTATGTGGCAGTTATTCCAAGAAGTTCGGCAAAACCGGGAACTTATCTGGGCATTAGCGCTTAAGGAATTACATGTACGCTACAAGCGCTCTGTGCTGGGATTTATATGGGCCTTATTGCATCCACTATTTATGATGGTGATACTCACCGTCGTATTTTCTTCCATGGTGCGCTTTCCCGTTCAGAAATATGCCGTATTCCTCATCAGCATGCTTTTGCCTTGGACCTTCTTCGCCCAAGCACTTACATATTGCGTGGAATGCCTCGTCTCGAACGGCGAATTGCTGAAAAAGGTCAAGGTTGCGAAATCGGTATTTCCTGTGGCCGTCATCCTTTCCAACACCATTAATTTTTTGTTGTCTCTGTTTCCACTCGCGCTGATTCTGGTGGTCCTGCATTTCCCGCTGCATTGGACGTGGATCTATCTCCCGGTGCCCATGATCGGCCTTCTGATGTTTGTTCTGGGATGTGGCTTCTTTCTTTCGGCCGTGAACGTATACTTTCGCGACGTAAGCCATATCGTCCAGATCGTTCTCTCAGCCTGGTTTTATTTTTCACCAATCATGTTTTCCCTGGAGCTTCTGCCGCAGCAATACCGCACGTTGTTCCGGCTGAATCCGATGCTTTACATCCTGAACGGATTTCGCCTGGCGATCTACTATGGACAGTTGCCCACACTGCAGTCGGTTGCGGCCTCGATCACAATTGGGGGGATCACTCTGTTTTTGGGATATAGTTTTTTTCGGCACGTGGAGCATACATTTGCGTTATATGTTTAAATTTGGCCCTTTGTGAAAAATCGTATTCATCTTGAAAATGTTGTTTTGCGTTATCGGCTGATTCGCGAACGGCCCGATTCGCTGCGGGAAGCATTCACCAAGATGTTCCGCAAGCGTTCCCAGGTCATGCACTTAGAGGCCACCAGCAACGTATCGCTCGATGTGGGCGAGGGAGAGACGCTGGGAATCATAGGCCGAAATGGCTGTGGCAAGAGCACGCTGTTGAAGATCATTGCAGGAGTTCTGAAGCCGACTTCCGGGATTGTTCGGGTCAGAGGTTCCGTTGCGCCACTGATTGAACTGGGGGCCGGGTTTCATCCTGATTTGACCGGACGCGAGAATATTGTGTTGAATGGCCTGCTGCTGGGCCTTACACGAAAGCAGATCCGGGAGTATGAGCAAAGTATTATTGATTTCTCGGAGCTGGGCGATTTCATCAATTCACCCATCAAACAGTATTCTTCCGGGATGTACATGCGTCTGGCGTTTTCAATCGCCATCCAGGTCGATCCGGATGTTCTTTTGGTGGATGAGATCCTTTCGGTGGGCGACGCTGAGTTTCGGGCAAAGTGCGACGAATCCATCGCCGGTATTCAACGCCGGAATAAGACCATTGTTTTGGTCAGCCACGAACTGGAAGCCGTGACTCACATGTGTACTCGTGTACTGCTGATGGAAGCAGGGCAGATTGTGGCAGATGGACCTGCGGAGCAAGTGATCAAAGAGTACCACTCCCACATGAAGAATCAAGGCTCGGCAGAACATTCCGTGCCTGAATATTCCTAGCGCCGATTCAACTCCTAACTAAATCTGCCTTCAGTCGAAGGTTCGCATCAAGTGACAGGCACTTATAATTCATTAGGATGATTCAGGATGATGCCAAGTCAACGATGCAATTTTTTGACAGTGGTGGTACAAGGGAACATAATTTCAGTGGAATGCACTCTAATTGTTGACCCAAGCGCACATTACCGTAAGCTGCTGCTAAATTGCTGGCAAACAAGTGGGGTGGCATTGCGGTTATTAACGACAATTTCGTTATAGATAATTCGGGGAGAATCATGCCAAGCGTCACAACCGGCCGGGAAGGCTCCGAGAAGCAGATGGGAACGGAAAAGCTCATCGAATGTCCGCTCTGCAAGATAGTGGGGGCCAAATTTCTGTGTGATGTAGACGACTATCAGATCTGGCGCTGTCCGCAATGCGCTCTCGATTTCGTGTCACCTGTTCCCAGCGAGCAAGTCCTTAAAGGGTATTACGATCGCAAAAATTGGTTTGAGGGCGGCGAACGCGGCGGATACGAAAATTACGATCGACAGACCAAACAAACAACTCCGGTTTTTCTGGACTTATTGACGCAACACGAAGCTACTTGCACTGGACGCAATATTCTTGATGTGGGTTGTGGTTATGCAACCCACCTGGCAATTGCCGCGGACCGAGGATGGAGACCATTTGGGGTGGAAATTTCGGCCCATGCACTTCAGATTGCGCGCGAACGCCACGGAAACAAAATGTTTCTGGCAGACCAGATTGAGGCACTGGTGCCTTGTGAGTTTGACCTGATCCTGCTCTTCGATGTGATTGAGCATACCAGAGACCCTTTCTCATTATTCTTTAAATTGTTCAGCAAAGGTGCAATTGGCCCCAAAACCCAGATTGCGATCACGACACCAAATGCCCGTTCTCACGATGCCCATAATGATCCTGCAAAGTGGGCATACAGGCATCCGCCTTCACACCTGTTTTTCTACTCCGCGCAGGCCTTGCAACGGCTCATGACTACGCTCCATTTTAGTAAGGTCGAGGTCTCCGGGTTATATCCCAGCCAGTCACCGCGGCAGGCGGCGGCCTACGACGACGAATTTTTCGCAACGAATGACGGGCTGCAGGGCTATTCAGGCCTGTTGAGCTTGGCCAGCGGCAGTGACTTTAAGGAGTTCATGCACGAACGCTATGTTCCTGGTACATGGTCGAAAATCACAGAGTACGAACATTTCCCAAGATACGTATTCGCACAAAAGCGGGCCAAGGGTGCAAGGGTCCTGGATTTTGGTTGCGGTACAGGCTACGGCGCGGCTTTACTGGCAGATGTAGCGAGCCAGGTGGTTGGAGTCGATATTGCCCCCGCGGCCCTTTGTTGGGCGTCGCAATTCCATAACAAATCCAACCTGAAATTTGAACTGTGTTCCGACTTGGGCAAGAAGCTGCCAACGGAATCATTCGACCTCATTACCTGCTTTGAGTTGATTGAGCACCTGAGCGAAGGAGCGCAACGTGAGTTTGTGGAGAATGCCCGCCGGTTACTCGCGCCGGGAGGGGAACTGCTGATTTCCACGCCTAATCCAATGATCACTGTTAATTATGGAGAGAACCCGTATCACTTGCATGAGATGGATGAAAAAGAATTCAGGACGTTACTTGGGTCCTGCTTTCATCATGTCGAGATTCTAGGGCAATGGATACGTCCCAGCATTGCCATCGCGGCCCACTCGCAAGTAAAAGAAGCCGCAGATTTCTATGAGACCAGGAGCGATTCCGCGAGTACGCAAACATCCGCCATCCCCTCGAATTTCGTAGCTGTTTGTTCACAACAGCCAATCCGTCAAGCCAGGGCACTTTGCAACTTTGACTCGTCCTTCGATTACATCGCTGCCACATGCGCCAAGGAAAAGAAATTTCATGAATTACAAATCCAGTGGTATGGTTTGCAAGAAACTGCCGGCATCCATAAAAAAATGATTGCTGAACAGCAAAATTCACTTCGCCGCAAAAATCTTGAAAGCATAATATTGCAGCAGAGAATCCAGAACTTGCAGGAGAGAATCCAGAACTTGGATAAAGAGCTCACAGGGACTATCCACAGCAGAAACCTGGAAATTATAGCGTTGCAGCAAAAAACACAGAGTCTGGGCCAAGAACTCGCTGCAATTCAACAAACCAAGATTTACCGGCTGCGGGACACCGTTCGCAACCAACCCATATCTGTTCGAAATTTGGCCAAAATCGTATATCTGCTGGTTGGAATGCTGACGCCATTCGCCATTAGGAAGAGAATCCGGCCAATTCTTGCGAAAATTCGGCCTCAAGGGGGAGCGGGAGATGCAACGATTGAATCAACATCTCAAGAAGAACTGGTTCAGCCAGCCTTAGTAGAAACTCGAAAAAGTGAAGCGGAAGATCCCCTCAACAGTGTGTCGATCGAATCAGCGTCTCAAGAAGGGCTGGTTGAACCAGCCTCAGTAGCAACTCCAAAAGTGGATCCCAAGCCTTACGTTGCCAAGATTCTCCAACCTATCAAGAGGAATCGCCCTCGCATTGCTCACGTAATTGCAAACTTTATGATCGGCGGTTCGTCACGTCTCGTGGTGGACCTTTTTGAGCGGCTTGGACATTGTTATGAACAGGAAGTTATAACGAGCTATAATCCGACCCCCCCTGCTTACATCGGACTGCCAGTTCATGAGATTCGAAATCATGATGAAGTCGATCTTATATCGAACTTCTTCGATTTTTATCGTCCTGACCTCATCCATCTTCATTATTGGGGAGATCACGATAGAAATTGGTATGAAGACATACTGGATGTTATAGAAAAGTATCCGTGCAAGCTAATCGAAAACATTAACACTCCTGTAAAACCTGTTTTCCACCCCGCTGTTGTTCGATACGTTTACGTCAGCGATTACGTGCGCACCACATTTGGATGGAAGAACACTTTTGCATCGAAGAATCTCGACGGAATAACGATTTATCCGGGGAGTGACTTCGAGCTGTTCAAGCCATATGCCGATCAAGATGACGAAAACAACTGTATCGGAATGGTCTATCGATTGGAACTAGATAAGCTGGACGAATCTTCGATTGAGGTGTTTATCAAAGTGATTCAACGCCGTCCGAAAACAAAAGCTTTGATTGTGGGTGGAGGCACTCTTTTCGAGACTTATGTCAAAGCAGTTCATTCCAGCGGAGTCGCCAATAATGTAACCTTTACCGGATATGTTCCCTACGAAAATTTAGCGGAACTCTACCGGAAGATGAGCATCTTTGTCGCTCCCGTCTGGAAAGAAAGTTTTGGACATGTAAGCCCGTTAGCAATGAATCTCGGAATTCCGGTTGTAGGTTACGACGTGGGCGGCCTGCCGGAAATTATTGGAGATCGCGAATTAATGGCAGCGTCAGGAGATGCGGATCGCCTTGCCGATATCATTGTCGAACTATTAGAAGATCCCATCAAGCGCAAGAAAATAGGATCGTGTAACAGAGAAAGGGCCCAAAAGCTCTTTTCAGTGGAGTCCATGGTGAATGCCTATCATCGTCTTTATCAGGAAACGCTGGGAGTACCACGGTGAGAATTGCTTTGGTCGTTCACTGCTTCTTCCCGGCCCACTTCTACGGAACTGAAACATATACTCTCGAACTGGCGCGCAACCTTCGCGATCTGGGCCATGATCCTCTGGTTATATCGGCAGTATTTCCTGGAGAGCCTGCCGATCCGGAGATTTTCTCCTACTATGAATACGAAAATATTCCAGTTTATTGCATTAATAAAAACCGGTTCCCCAACACCAGGGTGAAAGACACCTATTATCAACCCGAGTTGAAGGATTTTTATCGGGATCTTTTTTCCCGTTTGCAGCCCGATATTGTTCACGTCACGCATTTAATCAATCACACCGCGGTGGTTCTAGAAGTGCTTGCCGAATTGAACCTGCCAGTTGTCACCACCATGACAGATTTTTTCGGTTTTTGCTTCAATAATAAGTTGGAAGCGGCGAATGGTTCATTGTGCACCGGCCCCAGCGCATCGCGCACCAATTGCCTGGCGTGCCTGTTGAAAGCTCGGGCACAGAATCCGGGCATCACCTGGGTCGATCGTGCGGCTGGCACCTGGCCATTGAGTTACATGACCGGGCTAGGTTTGAACCTCCTGCGCCGATCCCCCGGGCTTCGTGCCGGGCGAATTGCGGGCTTTGTTCTCGATGTAACCCTGCGCCCGGATATCCTGACACGTTATTACAACACTTACCGCGCTGCGATTGCTCCCACTGATTTTTTGCGAGATGCCTACATTATGAACGGGCTTCAAACTCCCATTCATAAGATCCATTTTGGTGTGGATATTGCAAGAGCTCCAAAGCCGATGCAAAATGCCAACGTGCCCCTGCGGTTTGGTTTTATCGGACAGATTGCACCACACAAGGGCGTTGATATTCTCATTGACGCATTTTGTCGCCTGCAAAAAGAAGGCACTTCACTAGACATCTTCGGTCCTGAAGACCAGGATCCCGCTTATATGAATACATTGCGCGCAATGACGCAAGGCCACGATATTCACTTTCGGGGCACATTTCCTAAAGAACAAATGGCAGAGATATTTGCTGGACTGGATTTCCTTGTCATTCCCTCGCGCTGGTACGAGAACAGTCCTCTGGTTCTCTTGAACTCGTTGGCAACACACACTCCTGTTATCATCGCCAACGTCAAAGGGATGACCGAATTTATTGAGCTTGGAAAGAATGGTTACATTTTTCGCCGAGGGAGCGCGGAAAGCCTGGCTAAGGTCCTGCGGTCCATCGTGGACGATCCCCAAAAAGCTAGGGCAATGTCTTCGACCACAACCTATGAAAAAACCACAAGAACAATGACCAAAGAAGTTATAGAGTTGTACCATGTCGTCAAGGCGGAAAGAACAGTTACGGTCTGATTGCTGCTGGGCGATGCCATTTGCAGCAAGCTGCATGGGAATAATTACTCTTAATATTGTCCAAGGCACTTACTCCTCTATCTGCAGGGAGGGAGTGAACCACTCGATTGACGTCACTGATATCTTTTGAAAATAACATATTTGACCTAACATATTTGACTTAACGCGTGGCAATCGAAGTTGACCACAATGCTACATGCCGAAGAATTTTGTTTCGAGGCAATGCAATCGTCCGAGACGTTCTGGTGCAGGAGCGTATTTGCCTTAAAGGTAATTCGATCTCATTGCCAAGCAGGGGTTCGAGATTTCGAGCATAAGGGAGTCAAAAGATTGTCTGGGGAACTGAGGACATCATGAGAGATGCATAAATGCTCCCTGGGGAGACAAAAATCCAAGCCAAGGCAGGAGCAGGCAATCTGTATCTATAAGACAAAGGAACTATGTACTCATACCAGCAAGATCCAGCGAGAAATCCTCCATCTTCCAGCGTACGTTTTCAGATGTTTCTCTCTCGAGCCATTCCTTTCATGTGGATTGTATTTCTCGGCTTTGCAATATGGCATGACGTAAAAAAAACAACGATGCCGCCCTCCTATGATGCACTTGTTTACTTTGAAAAAGGGAAAAATGTCTGGGAGCACTTAAACCCCAAAAATTTTGTCAATCCACTCAATGTTGAGTCAACGTATCGTCCTCCGGCAACAGTTCTCATGTCATTTCCGTTCGGATATCGGGATGACTTTCGCGGTTTTTATTTTCGTTCTATCTTCATTCCTGTTTTGTGCTTTATGGCGGCTGTATATATTGCAGGCTATTCCACCCGGACTTCAACTCTACGAAGTTGGATCCTCTGTTTCGCAGCTATTTTTCTATCCAGTATTCCCTTTTTTTATCATTTCGAATATACCGATAGCTCTTTGAACGATTCGGCCGTGCCTGTTTATTACTGGGGGCTTGTCGATGCGTTTTTGGGGGGAGTTTCAGCATTGGCGGCAGCGGCGTGTGTGCGGGGAATTCAAAAGCTTTCTCTCAAATGGTTCACGTTATCTTTTGTCCTGGCGAGTCTTTGTATTCTCATCAAACCGGCAGGATTGCTCACAATGGCGCTCATCGCGGGCAGTTGGTGTCTTTTCATGGTCCTGGAACTATGGGCCCAAGATCGGGAAAGCAAAAAGCAAGTTCTAAAACAGTCCCTTCTGATAGGCGGCGTCATGGTGGCGATTTACGGATCTACCCTGATCATGTGCTTCAATTCAAAGTATCTGTCGCCAGGTAATCTCGCGTACGGCAAGACGGCTATGGAAACGCTCAAGGCAGATTTTGCATTGCCCATCACTTTAAAAACAATCTGGGTTTTTATCTTTCCCAGTTTGGGCTGGATCTTGCCGATCGGGACAATCATTCTTCTTATTCTGGGATGGGCCGCCCGAAAGGACCTGCACTCCGATCAGAATCCGCGAGTTCTCGCAAGTTTGCTTTTATCAGCATTCGTAGCGTTAGCGTGTGGAATTTGGTTTTGGCTCTTCCGGACAGGAATTACACAAGTGCGGTTTTTTGTTCCGCTCGCAATGATGGCAATTGTATATGCAGTGCCCTTGTCATTGCAGATATTAGGCCATTACCGTAAATTGGCCAACATCATAATATTCTCGTGGTGCGTTCAGGTCATCAATCTCGGCTTATTACTCCTGCATCCATCCCCTTCCGAGGTCTGGCAACAATGGAGCGGTGTTTATTTATCAACGAGCAGTTGCCGCGCTGAAATTGCACAAGCCCAGGAACTGCTTTCGCAAAGCAGGGAGAAAAAGACGAACAGCCGGGTTTATGCTCTTGACACCAGTGCGGCATACGGAGCCTTTCTCAGCGTTGCTTCTTATGCTTCGATCATTCATCCACAGCAACCTTCTTTTGAAGTTGAATTTCCTATCGATTGGGAAAGTGCTAGTGTGATCAGGATTCATGATATTGTGACTTCCGATTACCTTTTATTCCGACCCTTGTACGATCCGGCTGCGCGAAAACGTCTGCTTGCGATGCCATCGGTGCAAGACTTATTTGAAGAAAAGCTCCTGTTTGAGGCGGCTTTAACTGATCTTACGGAACAAAACGGCATACAAAAGATTTCAGAGACATCGGTTCGGCTGTTGAAAATCACGGATCCGCCGAAGCTCCTCAAGTCCCTGGAAGCCATGCAGGGTGAACATACGTGGCCTGCCGCTTTTATGAGGGCGAATCCTAAAGAATGTTGGACTCTGCAGGAGATCAAAAACACGTGGCAGTCTCAATCTCCAGCTGTTTCAAATTTGATTTTTGAAAATACGTTTGAAATCGATGCCTTGCAAGTCGACCGAAGCAATGGGAATATTAATCTCCGTCTTTGGTGGAAACCTCTTTCCGAAGAAGCAGGAAAGGATTGGAATTTGTTTATCCACGAACTTGCCAAAGATGGCAGCATTCTTTCGAATCGCGCAATTGCCCTGCAGGGTGAGAATCAATGCTCGAACGACAGCCCTTCCCACGGGGTCGTGGTGAGCTTTCCTGCTTCCTCCAATCCTCCTATGTATGGCATTGGGATCGGTTTTTACCGGCCTACCCCGAAGGGACTCGTCTTATTGCATGCCCAGAGCGGGGTTCGTGATTGGGGAAACCAGCGGGTTGTGATTGCTGTGCCCCTCTCACCTAAAGATCAGTAGCGTTCTAGGTTAGCGAAAACGGCAGTTTGAGAGCACAAATTGACACACACGCGCTTGAATTTGAGTTTACGTGAAACGAGAAGTAAACCGCAGGGTGCACGAAGTTTCAGCTAGCGCTTTTCACTGCTGAACTGGCAAATCATTCGGAGATTGTTTCGAGCGGGGTGCCAGAAAAAGTAGCGCAATCAACATGCCTTGCTAGCAGGCGGCTGCGCTGTATGGTTGCTGAAGCAGCGATCTGTAATAAAGAAGAGCTTTTGGAACTCACGAGGTCAGGGCGTGGTTCCTTGTGCTGACTGCTCAACCAGAGAGCGAATGGCGTTAAAGATGCATCCGCAACTATGAATTACAATCTTCAGCATAGAATCAATACAGGAAACAGTTTTTTCTGGGCAAGGATAAGGGATGTTGCGGAATTTGGCAGGGACAGTGTTGCACTCAGTTAGAATGCTTCTTCCGCAATGCATTAAAGAAAACTTGCGACCGGTGCTAGGCAAGCATTTAGAGAAGATGCTTCGACCGGCGCAGGCGAATGCTGTCATTGTAGGGACTCCGTTAAAGATTCAACCTATTGCCAAAACTCTCATTACCCATGTTTCCGTCGTTATTCCTGCAAAGGACGCTGGACCGTTATTCGTAGAAGTTATGGAAAAAATCCGAGCCCAGGAGTCCTGCTACCCTATTGATGTCACCATTGTGGATTCAGGGTCCACTGATGAGACCGTGGTGATCGCACGAAAATATGGCGCCAACGTTATCTCAATTGATCCGGCGCAGTTCAACCATGGGCTCACCCGTAACCTGGCAATTCAGAATACCTCGGGCGAAGTTGTCGTACTTCTCACCCAGGATGCCCTTCCCGGCGATACGCAGCTTATCAGGAATCTAATCAAAGTATTCGATGACCCACTGGTGGCCGGCGTCTATGGCCGGCAAGTCCCCCGTCCAGAGGCGGACGTATTGACTCGCAGAAATCTGAACAGGTGGTTGACGGGCAGAATGAAATCGGAGGTCAGTTTCATCAACGATATATCGAGTTACCGCTCTATGACGCCTTATGAGCGTTATAAATTCTGCAATTTTGACAATGTATGCTCGGCCATCCGGAGATCTGTGTGGAAGGAGATACCTTTTCAGGCAAATCAATTTGCGGAAGATCTCGACTGGAGCAAACGAATTTTGGAAGGTGGATGGAAAATTGCATACGAACCAACAGCATTTGTAGTGCATTCGCATAATCGCTCGGTTTCATACGAATTCAAACGAACCTACTTGTGTCATAGAAAACTTTATGACCTTTTTGGACTCGAGATATTGCCTTCCTGGGCGGATATGGTCTTCTCTGCAATATGCTCCATTTTGAGGGACTGGGTGCATGTTGCAAAGCATGAGACCCGTGTCCGCAAATGCATCTCTCTATGGATAAAAACTCCCATCTTCAACTCGGCGACCGCCTATGCGCAGTATCGTGGCGCACGGGATGAAAAGTTGTTCCGCAAAAGGAAAATTGAAGGGGTTTAAGGTGAAAATCCTGCTTACGGTTCACCAGTTCCTGCCGCAATATTCTTCCGGAACTGAAGTTTTGACTTTTGAGACTGCCAAGGAATTGCGACGGTTGGGCCATGAGGTCTTGATCTTCACCGGGTTTCCCGCCTCCCAACCGATGAGAGACGAGGAGCGGTTCGATTCTTACGAGTACCAGGGCTTGCATGTTGAAAGATTTCATCATGCCCACATTCCCTTGGGGGGACAGAGTAATACCACTGAAGCAGAATACAACAACCTGTTTTTTGCGTCCTATTTTCGGAACTTCCTGATGAAAATCAGGCCTGATATCGTCCATTTCTTTCACTTATCCAGATTGTCGGCTTCGGCCGTGGAGGTATGCCATGAGTTGAATGTTCCTATGGTACTGACGGCGACAGACTTTTGGTTTGTCTGTCCGACTGTCCAGCTTCGGCTGCCGGATAATTCCATGTGCCTAGGTCCCCGTTGGGGAGGGGCGAATTGTTTGCGTCATGTTACCGAACTGAACCAATCCGAGGAGATTAAGGCAAAAGTCAGAAAAATGCCGGACTGGCTGCTTGCTTTGGGGATGACGGCGATCAAGCATGGAATGGCAAGTGATAAGTGGTATGCACCTCACGTGAAAGCTCTTTCTCATCGCCATGTGTATACGAGAACCCAAATCAACCGGATCGAGCGTGTCTTGGCGCCCACCCGGTTGATGGAGAAAATTTTGGTCAAGAATGGCTTGGACGAGGGAAAAGCGCGCTACGTACCCTTTGGCCTCAATCTCGAGTATCTCCAGTTTTCCCCTCGGCGAGATGCCGGCAACCCTCTGCGTCTTGGTTTTATAGGTACTTTGTACGAACACAAAGGTGTGCATGTATTGATTGAAGCTATTACCCTACTTGACCGAAGTATCCAAGCAGAACTGAAGATATATGGCAATGAAAATGAGTTTCCGGATTATGTTGTCCGCCTCAAACAACTTGCCGGTACCGATAAGAGAATCACTTTTTGTGGTACTTTCCCTAATGACGAAATCGGCAAGATTTTTTCTTCTATTGACGTTCTCGTCGTGCCTTCCCTGTGGTATGAGAACACGCCTTTGGTGATTTATAGCGCCCAGGCTGTGGGGTGTCCCGTCATCGTGTCTGATCTCGAGGGCATGACTGAAGTGATACACCATGAGGATAACGGTTTGGCATTTCAGCCGGGGAATGCGGCCGCATTGGCACAAACGGTGCTCAGACTCTATAAAGACAGGACCTTGTTGGAAGGTATGTCACAACGTGCTTGGAAACCAAGGTCTATGGAGGCATACGCTCAGCAAATCGATTCCGTATATCAGGAAATTCTGGATGGCAAACGAAAAAAGAACGTGAGCGCTGTCTGAACCCATCTTGCCGGCTTGTACCCGAAGTAGCAGTCTCGTGGGATGACCAAAAAACAACGTAGCGGAAAGATATGCAAGAAGTGGCAGAAGCTCGTTTCCGAACAGGCCGAAAGCGGGCAAACGATAACTGCGTTTTGCCGCCATCGAGCGCTGGGCAGACAGAGCTTCTTTGCCTGGAGAAAACGGCTGAGCCAAACGGAGCCGAAAGAGTTCGTTCAGGTAAAGGCAGCCAAACCAGCAGAGCCAGCCCGATGCAATCGTGCAATATTCGAACATCTTCCTGTCACGACCCACGTCTACGGGCTGAAGCCAGAGGAGAGAGCCTGCCCCTGCTGCGGCATCGAGCGGAAGGAAATCGGCGCAGACGAGAGTTGGCAAGTGGAGTACATTCCTGGCCGGTTCGAGCGCATCCGGCATGTGCGCAAGAAGTACGCCTGTCCGGGGTGCGAGAGCGGTGGCGAAAGTCCGCAGATCGAGATAGCAGCCAAACCGGAGGAGGCTATTGATAAAGGTATGGCTGGACCTGGCTGCCGGATCAGTGGAAGCTCCGCCAGATCGAGCGCCGCGCCACTGTTCCAAGCATAGATCACGTACCGCTCAGAAAAGTGTTGGGGCACCGGCTGTCCTGACTCGGTTAGAATATTTTGGCAGGTGTGCTCACTGGACTGGGCCATACTGTTGCGAATCGTGAAACCAACAACAGCAATCGTCACAAATCTCACACCGGAAGAGAAGCTGGCAGTGCTGGAACAGGTGCTGCAGAGCACCACCTTTGCCCGCGCCGACCAGCTCCGGAATTTCCTGCGCTACATCTGTGAGATGGAAATTGCCGGACGCGCCGGCGAGCTCTGCGAATTCGCCGTCGGCACCGAAGCCCTCAGACGCCCCAACTACTCCACGCTGGAAGATGGCATCGTGCGCCGCCAAGCCGTCCATCTCCGTGAAAAATTGCAAGAAGTTTATGAGACGGAATTGGCGGATGCCAGATTCCGCATTGACCTGCCCAAAGGCAAATACATCCCACGCTTCACCCGCGTCGAATCGCAGATTCCCCAGAGACCCGGCCATAGCCGCGCCTTTTGGGTTCTGACCTGCCTGGTAGTCTGGGCGCTCGTAGCTTCCATCGCAGCCGTGGTGCTTCTCTCCACCCGCTCCTCTCCTGCTGCGGCATCATCGCCGGCGGCGACTCTCCCTCCGGTCATTGAGCCTGGCGCCAGTTACGAAGCAGAGGCCAAAGGGAACATCCTTAACGGTGGTGCCGAAGCCAGGGATTGCCCGCGGTGCTCCGGCGGCAGCCGCGTACGCCACATCGGGAACAATGTTGGAAATTACGTCCTCTTTAATGACGTCACGGTTCCGAAAAGCGGAAATTACGAGATGGTGATTTTCTACGTGCTGAACGGCAACCGGGCTTTTTTTGTCAGCGTTAACGACGGCGCTGAGATTCAGCTTCCCCTCACCGGCCAAAGTTGGGCTGCACCGGCAAAAACTTCAATCACGATACCGCTCAAAGCCGGCAGCAATCAGATCAAGTTCTACAATCCCACCGCCTGGGCGCCCGACCTGGATCGTATTGTCATCCGCTAATGATTTCCCGTATTGATTCCCGCATTGGTAATGTCCTCTGCGCCACTTTGCGGCACACGGTGGGAGCCCCCAGGGGTAAAATTGGGTTAGTCTAGCCTTAGGACATCCATAACGCCCGTTCTCTCCTAAGTAGTCAAAGTGGACAGTACGCTACCCCTTCAGGTACCCGTACAAGATGTTACCCGCCGTTACTGAATACGCCTGTTGTGAACCTTTTTTGACCATCGAGTACTTGGCACACCCCAAATGGTCCGGGCAGAATTCCCAGCGCAACAATAAACGGAAGGAGAAATCATAATGAAACGTATTTTTCAAGGGACGATTCTGGCCCTTTCTATCCTGATGTTTGCAGCGAGCGCCCAGGCACAGATGGTCATTGACAGCCTGACCGGCCCGGTAACCCAGAACGAAATCAACTCATTCAAGAATTTCATGCGAGGCCAGACCCCGGCCAATAATAACTTTGGCCTCGCTCTGGCCCACCACACTCCGGGCATGAATATTGAGGCGCTCGGCATCATGTATGAAGTGAGCCATGACCAGCAGATTCTGGACATTATGGTCAACTTCTCTGACCACGCCCTGCATGGGCGCAACAACCCCACCACCGGCCTGATCCTGTGGGATGGGGTACGCGAGCTTAGCTGGCCCATCGGGGTTCAATCCGATGGCATCCATGCTTCCGGCTCAACCCAGGCGGAAAATGGGACGGTCATCGCGCATATTGCCTACGCGGCCCTGCTGATCCTGCAAAATCCGGCGATTTGGAACAACACGGTTACGATTGGCGACAACTTTGGCTTCGGCGCGACCTACAAGCAGCGGGCCTTGACCTACGTCCGGGAGCTTGATCAAACGCAAGACACCTACATGCTCAAGTGGTTTGTGAACAGCAGCAACAACTATGAGTCGCCGAACGATCCCCGCTACCCCGGCGCGATTGCCCAGCCCTTCCCGTGGAACCAGCAACAGATGATGAACGGAGCGCTGATACGGCTCTCGGCCTGTCACAGCATTTTGGGCGACGATCCTACTCGGGTCGCTCGCTACGACCTGATTGTCAGAACAAACATCACCACCTTCGCCAACTTCCTGCACGCCCATCAACATACTGTCGGAGGCAACACCGTTTACGTGTGGCCCTACGGCGGCAATGATCCGTCAATTACCCACGTGGAGGATACCGGCCACGCTTCCTTCGATGTCTGGGGAATGTATTACGCCTTCAAGGGCGGCAAGTACGGAGCGGATCTTGCAACCCAGCAGGGACTCATCAATACACTGCTCGACGTGATCTGGAAGGGCGGCACCAGTTTCTCCGGAAAAGTTGACGGCAGCGGCACCCTAGGCGGCATTGGTGTGCAATGGCTCTTCTACTCGGGGATCAGCACCAAGCTGTATAACGTGGTTGCTCCGGCGTTGCGGTCACAGGCATCGGGATCAGCCTATGCCTTTGCCGGCATCATGCAAGCCAAAAACACGTTGTTCAACGGAGGGAATTTTTCCCTCTCGGCAACGCCGGGTTCGCAGACGGTCCCGCCGGGTGGCAGCACAAGCTACACGGTAAACGTGAGTTCAACCGGCGGGTTTAACGGAGCAGTAAGCCTGGGCGTAAGCGGGTTGCCCGGTGGCGCCACCGGAACCCTCAATCCAACTTCGGTGAACGGAGGCTCGGGCGCTTCCACGCTCAGTGTTTCGACCTCCAGCTCAACTCCAGATGGCACCTACACACTCACCGTTACTGGAACCAGCGGCAGCCTGACCAACACCACGTCCACGACGCTGGTCGTCCATACCCCGCCTGTGAAGGATTTTTCGCTGTCAGCTTCACCCTCCACGCAAACCGTGATCGCTGGCGGCAGCGCTCATTATGCAGTGACTGTAAGCGCACTCAATGGCTTTACCGGCAGTGTCTCTTTGAGCGCGGCAAGCTCGCCTGCCGGGGTCACAGTGAATTTGAATCCGGCGTCGGTTACCGGCTCAGGCAGCTCCACGCTGAGCGCCTCGACTGCGACACCGGGAACTTACACCATCACCATCACAGGCACGAGCGGCAATCTCAGCCATAGCGCCATGGTGACTCTCACGGTGAACCCGGTGACCAACAACTGCTCCCCGCCGACACCCGCCAACGGCACGTGGGTCAACACGGCATTCCCATCGCACAGTGGGACCTTTACCGCCACTTTTGACGCCACGCCGTCGATCTCTGGCCAGAGCTCGGCCATCGGATTGTCGCACGGAGCACAGACCTCATTTACCGGGTTTGCCAACCTTGTTGCCTTTGCTACCACAGGAGTCATCCAGGCGCGCAATGGCGGCAGTTACATAAACTCAGCGGTCCACTATTCCGGTGGAACCAGCTATCACTTCCGTCTGGCAATTAACGTGACGGCGCATACCTACTCCATCTTCGTGACTCCTGCAGGCGGCGCGGAGCAGACCGTAGGCACAAACTTTGCCTTCCGCACCGAGCAAAACACCGTGACCAGCCTCGATCATTGGGGAAGCCTGGTGAACGCAACATCCAGTGGCACGCTGACGTTATGTAACTTCACCGCACAGTAGGCAGGCGAAGGCCGCGGGTGAATTCTGAAACTTCTGGAGGGCGCAGAGCGGATCCTGAGCCCCCTTGGAAGGAACAACAACTGGGGATTGTGCGGATTCCCAGCTGTCGTGACTGGAGGGGTGGTCTATCTGTTCGACAGCGGACAAGGCCGCCCCGCTGGTGTCAGGTCAGGTTGCTCATTCTTGTTTGTCTTCGTAATCTCAAAGAGAAGGGGGCAGGCTATTGGCAGAAGTCCTTATTTATCAGTGGCTTGCAAAAAACAGTCCCGATTTCTCAGTTTCTCAGTAAAAGGCAAAAAGCTAACCGCGGAGGGGCAAGGTTTTTTTGCGGTTGCTTTTCCTGAGTGCTGAGCGCTGTCGTAAAGGCTGTGGTTCACGCACCGCTCACAAAAGAACCACCCTGTGCCCTAGTTATTCGAGCTGAAATTTGCGTTTAGGTAGAGTGGCTGAGTCCTGCTCCGAGAAACTCCCGTAGGTAGGAGTATCGGGTCTTCAACTCCGTGCATCCAGCACTCTTTAGGCTACTACAGCTATGCTGACTTTCTGGGGCAGAGGACAATAATGTCCTGGAAGTCATGAATCGCTCCATGACGAAAATCCTGAATTTCAAACCAGCGGCTCCAATGAGATCGAATGTAATTTTCGGATAGGAAGGCGATTCCATACTCGAACGGTTCACGGACTTGAAGCCGGGAATTTGCCGATTGTGGCCGCCAGCGCTTCATGAACCTCCGCAGGAAACTTTTCGCGGTCTCTTTCTTGGCGGTTGTAGTCAAATGGCCTTGCTGCAGAATGAATGCATGTTTGTCTTGCGCAAAGTTTTTGCGCGCCTTCTGGAACAGCTCTTCATCAACCCAGATCATTTCGCGAATAGTGTGTTCGGTAAGCGCTCGTTGCAGAGCACGGTCGCCATGGACGGTAAGAAACAGCCGCGCGCCCGGCTGGGAAACACGGTAGAGTTCCATCAAAAATTCGTCTTGGCTGGTCTCATTGAGGTGGGTGAAAACTGAAACGGAGATAATTCCGTCAAAACTATTGTCCTGATAAGGTAACGGCGGGCGCACAGAAGAATGCACTGCTTTCATGTATTTCAAGTTCTTATCAATCCAATCCACATGCCTGGCGTCAACATCGCAGCCGAATAACTCGTGGGGGCAATTCTTGAACATTCGTGCAAGCCGGCCGCAACCACACCCAAAGTCCAGTAGCTTTTTGTATTCGGTAAGAGCAATCGGAGAAGCTTGTGAAAGCGCTAGAAACAAATCGGCACCGTGAGATGCGAAGTCGTGTTCAATCTCCAGCCCGGAAACATTCTGCATTAGTTCCACCGGTGGAAACGGGCTTACAAACTCACGCAGCCCTGGATTCTCAAAGACGCCTGTACGATTGAGCCAAATCCAATCCTCCACGCCCAATCTACATCCCAGTTTGTAATCAATGGCTTTCGTCTCCATGAAAGTATCCTCAAAATGAGATTCGACCGTTCTATTATTCATAAGGAATGAATACACATTGAGACGGTCCATGGTTCATCAATCGCACAGCCCTTTTGTGGACTTAGGCTCAGTTACCAAGTACAACTTTCTACAAGCCGCCATTGTCGGATTGTACCCGAACTTTTTGGCATTCCCGTTACAAGAGATTTTCTCACATCAAGGTACAAGATCATGGTTATCATCGTCGTCATCATGGATCTGGTGGAATTATCGGTTGGCTACTTGATGGAGCTATTCAATTGAAAGTAGGATTGCTTGGAAGGCTGAGCCCCGGAGAAAGTATTAGGAGGAAGTTTTTGAGCGATCCTGCCGCAGGGCTTCGGGACATACTGCCCGCGCGACATTCACCAATGATCATTTCACGCGCAACAAGCAGCAACCACCGACGACAATCGGATAGCAGACGGTAAGGGCCGATTTACAATATCCAAACAATGATTATCACGCGTTCACCTTTACGAGTTTCATTAGGCGGAGGAGGCACAGATCTGCCATCGTATTCGCGGCAGCACGGCGGGTTTTTGATTGCGGGTGCGATCGACAAATATGTTTACATAACGATCCATCCCCGATTCGTAGAAGGTTTCTTGCTCAAGTACTCGCAACTTGAAGAGGCTTCATCGATCAATGAAATCCGCCACCCGATTATCAGAGAGGCCCTTCGGACTGTCGGTATCAAGGCAAGAAATCTCGAAATTGCGAGCATGGCGGATATACCGGCAGGAACGGGCCTGGGTTCGTCCGGCAGTTTTACGACCGGACTTCTCAAGGCATTGCATGCGTACCAAAGGAACCTGGTGCATCCCCATGAACTTGCAGCTCAGGCGTGTCATTTGGAAATCGATGTTCTTGGTGAGCCGATTGGCAGGCAAGATCAGTACATAGCAGCCTACGGCGGTATCACTTGTTTTGAATTTGGGACCGACGACTCGGTCCGGGCATGGCCTCTCGCAATTTCGGAAGAGACCCGGTTCAACCTCGAAGACAACTTGCTTCTGTTCTTCACGGGCTACTCACGCTCGGCCTCTGCAATCCTCAAAGAGCAGAATGATAAAAGCAAGCTCGCAGATTCAGAGATGATAGAGAATTTACATTTCATTAAAGAACTGGGCGTCCGCAGCAGGGTAGCGCTTGAAAGCGGGGACCTGGCGCAATTTGGAAGTCTAATGAATGTACACTGGGAACACAAGAAACGCCGGAGCGCAGATATGAGCAACGGCAGAATTGACGAATACTATCAGCACGCTATGTCCAACGGCGCGTCGGGGGGTAAGGTCATCGGTGCTGGCGGCGGAGGCTTTCTAATGTTCTATGCCTGCGATAAGACAAGACTGCGTCACGCTATGCGTGAAAAGGGCCTGAAAGAAGTTCGGTTCCGCTTCGATTTTGAAGGCACCCGAATTGTCTCGCACGAGTAGACCTATGTCGAATGAGATCATGCCGGCAGTCATACTCGCGGGAGGGCTGGCGACACGCCTGGGACCGCTCACAGAAAACACCCCCAAGGCGATGATTGAAGTGGCTGGGCGGCCGTTTCTTTGGCACCAGCTCACATTGCTCAGGCGGAGCGGGATTCGGCGGGTGATTATACTGCTTGCTCATCTCGGGCATGCAATCAGCCAGCATTTCGGGGACGGCGCCGCCCTCGGGATCTCCATCCAGTATTCGTTTGACGGGCCAACCCTGCTGGGAACTGCAGGCGCCATCCGCAGGGCGCTGCCTCTTTTGCCGCAGCAGTTCTTCGTTTTGTATGGTGACTCGTATCTAACATGCAACTATGCCGAAGTGCAGGCTGCATTTCGGCAGAGTGGAGCTCCAGCACTGATGACGGTTTATCGCAACGAAGGGCGCTTCGACAAGAGTAATGTGGAATTTGATGGTACACGGATCGTGCAATATGACAAGGTGCAAGCCAGCCCGGCCATGCATCACATTGATTACGGACTCGGCGCCTTCGACCGAAGTGTTTTCTCGCTCATACCAGAGGGCAGGACTTGCGACCTTGCGTCCGTATATAAGGACCTGCTGCAAACGCGCCAGCTCGCGGCGTACGAGGTTCATGAGCGGTTTTACGAAATTGGTTCCCTGGAAGGATTGCGAGATACCGCGGCTTACCTTGAATCTGCCTCAGAGGCAATATAGGTTGTTCCGAACACTGTTCGCGGCCTCAAAATGTTAAGATTGGTAACTTTTATTTGTGTATGCTGGACAAAACTCAATCAAAACCTAACTTTTCTTCTTCGTATCTCGCCGAAGTGCAAGACATTGCCAAGCGGTTAGATCCGGCGGCCCTCGAAAGGATGGTGGATTTGCTCGTAGCAGTCCGCGAGCGCGGCGGGCGCTTGTTCATTCTCGGGGTGGGTGGCAGCGCAGCCAATGCATCCCATGCTGTCAACGATTTCCGCAAGATCGCCGGGATTGAAACCTATGCGCCAACAGACAATGTCTCGGAACTAACTGCACGGGTTAACGATGAAGGCTGGGCCACCGTATTTGCCGCCTGGTTGCGGGGCAGCCATTTAAAATCCCGGGACGCAGTCATGATTCTCTCTGTCGGAGGAGGGAATCTGGAGCAGAATGTAAGTCCCAACATTGTGTCAGCGCTTGATTATTCGAAGTCGGTGGGAGCGGCCATATTAGGAATTGTTGGGCGTGACGGCGGTTACACGGCTCGGGTTGCCGATGCCTGCATCGTGATACCCACGGTCCACCCGCAGCGAACCACTCCGCATACGGAGGCTTTTCAGGCAGTTGTCTGGCACTTGCTGGTTTCTCATCCTGCGTTACAACAAGCCGCCACTAAATGGGAGTCTTTGAGCCCCTCCCCTGAGCGCCGCGCCATATTCCTTGATCGTGACGGAGTGCTGAATGAGGCGATTGTGCGGGATGGCAAGCCCTACCCGCCAGCGCGAGTGGCAGACCTGAGAATTCCGACTGGAACGGCTGCTGCCCTGGAAAAGCTCAAACAACGGGATTTTCTTCTGCTGGTCGTGAGCAACCAGCCGGATGTTGCCCGCGGCACACAGCAACGCGAGGTGGTGGAGGAGATGACAAGCCGGCTGCGTGCCGAACTTCCCTTGGATGGAGTGCTCACCTGCTACCACGACGATCAGGACAACTGCGACTGCCGAAAGCCCCGCCCAGGTCTCATGCTTGATGCTGCCAAGAAATACGGATTGAATCTCAGCCGCAGCTACATGGTCGGCGATCGCTGGCGAGATATTGATGCCGGCGCGAAAGCAGGCTGCAAAACCATCTGGATCGATCACAAGTATGCCGAACAGCTTCCGACTTCAAAGCCTGATGCCAGCGTCACATCTCTGGCGGAGGCAGTGGAGTGGATTTTGCAAAACTCCGCGGAGCGCCGATGAGTTCCATTGCCAATTTGAAGATCAAACTATTCGCCGACGGCGCCGAGCGCGCACAAATTGTGAAGTTTCAAAGTAATCCCTTGATCCGCGGCTTCACCACCAACCCCACCTTGATGCGCGCCGCCGGCGTAAAAGACTACGAGATTTTTGCGCATGAGATTCTAGAACTGGTGAGGGACAAGCCAATTTCGTTCGAGGTCTTTGCCGATGATTTCATCGAAATGGAGCGGCAGGCCCGGAAAATCGCCAGTTGGGCCGACAACGTTTATGTCAAGATTCCCGTGACGAATACCAAGCGACAGTCGTCGATGGAGCTGGTTCATCGGCTGGCGCACTCGGGTGTGAAGATCAACATAACCGCGGTTATGACGCTCGACCAGGTTCGGAAGGGCGTTGCCGCACTGGGTGGAGGCGCTCCGTCGGTGATTTCGGTTTTCGCCGGCAGAATCGCGGATACTGGCCGTGATCCGGTGCCTATTATGGCGGAGGCTGTTAAGCTGGTTTCTGCCTATCCGGGTATCGAACTGTTGTGGGCAAGTCCTCGTGAGTTGCTGAATGTCTTTGAAGCCAATGACGTGGGGTGCCACATTATTACGGCGACCGAAGGGATTCTGGCAAAGCTTGAGATCGTGGGAAAAGATCTCGACGATTACTCTCTTGAGACCGTATTGATGTTTTATAATGATGCGTCTCGGGCAAACTATCAGCTTTAGGAAGAAAGTGTATGACGAGTACGTCGTTTGCGATTGCAAACTCCATTTCGGAAAACCTCGAAGCCAGCGACGGCGTGAAATTGCTTATCCCCGAAAATGATGTCGCCAATCCCGAGATCTCGATCGTAATTCCAGCGCTCAACGAAGAACTCACAATTGCACAATTCGTCGATTGGTGCCTGGAGGGTCTTCGACGGTGCAATATAAGTGGTGAGATCCTGATTGTCGACAGCTCCAGCGATGCAACTTCGGAAGTTGCACTATCCAAAGGAGCGCGTGTACTCAGGACCCCCAAGCGAGGGTTAGGCCGGGCGTACATTGATGCGATTCCATTCATCCGTGGCGAATATGTGTTGATGGGCGATGCAGATTGCACGTACGACTTTCGTGACCTCGAACCGTTTATACGGAGTTTCCGCAGCGGCCATGAATACGTGATGGGATCGCGTTTCCGTGGCTACATCGAGCCGGGCTCCATGCCTCCGCTCCACCGGTATTTCGGCACTCCCGTTACGACCTGGCTGTTGAACTTCCTCTACGCCAGTCGTTTCTCCGACATCCATTGTGGCATGCGTGGGATAACGCGCGATGCACTCTGCAGAATGGACCTGCAGTCACAATCCTGGGAATACGCATCAGAGATGGTCTTGAAATCGGTGCACATGGGGTTGAAGACCGCTGAGGTTCCGGTTCGATTTTATAAAGATTCCCCGGGAAGGTTGAGTCATCACAAACGCAGCGGGTGGCTGTCGCCGTGGCGGGCAGGGTGGATCAATCTGCGGGCCATGCTGGTGAACGGCGTGGATTTTTTTCTTTTGAAGCCTGGTCTCATTTTGCTTGCCCTCGGGCTCCTGCTGACCGTTCCCTTGATGAGCGGGCCGGTTACCATCGGGCGGGTCACTTTTTCCTTGCACTGGATGCTGGCCGGGCTTGCGTTGAGTATTCTGGGGCTGCAGAGTTTCTGCTGTGGGTGTATTGCACAAGTGCTGTACGACTACTCCGGAAAGAACACAAAAAGATGGCTTGCCATTTTCAGCTACAACCGTTCAATGGTGTGTAGCGGAGTTGCATTTGCCGCAGGTCTGGTATTTGTCGCGCCCCTGGTTCTGGAGTACTTGCGTTCTGGATTGCGCTTGCCTCAAGAAGCAATCTTCCGCCTCAGTCATCTTGCCGTCATGGGACTTCTCCTGATTAGCGCCGCCTTTATCAATTACGCATTAACGTTGTTGCTCCACGCTGCAGTGCTTTATGTTAAGCCGAAATCTGGCAGGTCTTCGTGAGCCAAAGTTCGATCTTACCCCCGCTGCGAAAAGACGCCTATGGCGCCAGTACCCGGAAGGAAACGATCGTAGATCGATACGGCATCTGGCTGTCAGGCTACGAAATCCGGCGCACGATTAAAAGTTTCGACGGGCTCCGTGTGGCGGATGTGGGGTGCGGTTATCACGCCAAGTTTACTCAAAGCATTTTAGATAAAGTTGATGCAGCGGTACTCGCAGACGTCACACTCTCTCCCGCCTTGAAGTCTCATCCTAAGGTGCGAGCTTTTGAAGGGTACTTGCCTGACGTACTGCGCCCGGTTGAATCAGCGTCGCAGAATCTTGTCATGTGCATTTCGGTCCTCGAGCATGTGTGGGCCCCCCTGGCTGCATTGAAGGAATTACGGCGTATCTTAGCGCCGGGCGGCACTTGCCTGCTGAGCGTACCCACCTGGCGTGGGAAGTGGTTTCTGGAGTTTTCCGCGTTTCGGCTGAAAACAAGCCCGATGGAAGAGATGGATGACCACAAAATGTACTACACCTTCCATACCTTTTGGCCGCTTCTGGTGCAGGCCGGATTCCTTCCCCACCAGATACGTTGCCACACGTACAAGTTCGGCATCGGATTATTTAGCGTATGTAAGTTGGTATAGAGCTCGGACTAGAGCTTAACGATCCCGCAGTAAGCCCCCGCGAGTTCGAGGATAGGTTCGGGACGCGGCGCAAAGAATTCCTGCACCGCTTTGCGGACTCCTTCCGCCCACAGGTAATCGTGAATCAGGAAGATGCCTCCCTGGTTCATTCGTGGATAGAAGAAATCCAGAGAATCGTGGGTCGGCTGATAGAGATCCACATCCAGGTGCACGAAAGAAAATCGCTTGTCAGCAATCGGAGCGCTCGTGGCGGGAAAGAAACCTTTGTAGACCTGAACGTCCGGAAACCTGGCAAGGTAGCTTTGCACCGAGTCAACCGATGCGGCGTATTGTCCAGCAGCGAAGCGTGAGTCCAGGCGATCGGTAGTGGGCAAACCTTCGAACGTATCAAAGAGGTAAAGTGTTTTTTGTCCTCTGCCTTCGCATATGAGCCGGGCCGACCCGCCACGATAGACCCCCACCTCGGCGATTTCGCCTGGGGTATTTGCCGTGGCGCGAACGCAAGAGAGCAATTGATAAGCTTCATCCTGCAATAAAAGCATGTCGGTTTCGCGAATAACGCCGCGAATCAGATCGTAGTCTTGAGCGCGATGTGCGTTTTCAACTGCCGGAACAGCCGTCATGTTACGCTGGGCGAGCAACCAGGTAATTACGCGCCAGGTTGCGCGGCGGGGCACGGAAAGCACTGGCGACGTGCTTAACCATTGCGATAGGGGGTTGCTATTTGGCATGATGAGCTGCGACACACGAAATTGCTACGCGCTTATCTTAGCACTGCTGCGACAATCATCTCCACGACCTGACATGTTAAGCTTGAAATAAGACTGATCCATTGCCAATGAACACCCAAAACAGCAGTTCAGGGCAGTTCTTCATCGTAGGGGGCGCCGGTTTCATTGGCAGCCATTTTATTGACCGATTACTTGCAGATCATTCGGTCTCGAAACTCACGATTTACGACAATTTCTCGTCCGGCCGTGAATGGCACTACCAGGGGCATCTCTCCGACCCGCGATTCCGCGTCGTACGGGGCGATGTTCAGGATCTCGAACCCCTGACTGCCGCGATGCAGAACCACGACGTTGTCATCCATCTCGCCTCAAATCCCGATATTGCGCGTGCTGCCAAAGAACCCGATATAGACTTTCGCCAAGGTACATACCTGACGAACAACGTCCTGGAGTCGATGCGTCGTTCTGGAGTCACCAGGATCCTGTACGCCTCGGGAAGTGGAATCTATGGCGATCTGGGTAATGAGGAAGCTCACGAAAATTACGGTCCATTGATACCTATCTCGACGTACGGCGCCAGCAAATTAGCCGGCGAAGCTCTGATTGCCGCGTACTGTCATATGTTTGATTTCAGGGGACGAGTTTTTCGCTTTGGAAACGTCGTCGGCCCACGGCAAACTCATGGTGTTGGCTTCGATTTTTTACGGCAGCTATTGGCAAACCCCCGTAAACTACGGATTTTGGGTGATGGTACTCAAAGCAAGTCCTACATTCACGTTCGCGATGTGATTGAGGCAGTCTTGCTTGCAGGAGGTGACTCGAAACTGGGATTCGTCGCTTATAACGTCGCCACCGGCGATTACATCACCGTGACTGAAATCGCAAAATTGGCGGCAGAGTGCGCGGGCCTTGATCCCCGCAAGGTCGAGTTCGAGTACACCGGCGGCACGCGTGGCTGGAAAGGCGATGTTCCCATCGTCCGGCTCAATACGAGCCGGATACGCGCGCTGGGTTGGGTTTGCAGTGCCGGTTCCGGCCAGGCGATACGCGAATCCATGCTGGCTATGCTGCCCGATCTAAAGAGCGGTAGGTTATAAAATTAGGACGCACATGAACGCATCAGGTCGTGACGATTGGGACCAGCATTGGGAGGATTACGGCGAGCCTGCTCAGGATAATCCCGCACAGGAGTACCGCCGCCGAGTCATCTTCTCGCTCCTGAATTTGAAGGGTGCTGGCGAAGGAGTTCGGCTGCTGGATATCGGAAGCGGTCAGGGAGACATGGCCGCAGCGGTACGTCAAAAGCTTCCGTCGGCACAGGTACTAGGACTTGAGTTGAGTCACTCTGGGGTGGAGATTTCGCGGCGAAAAGTTCCTGACGCCCAGTTCGTACAATGTAACCTGTTGGAGGAGAGCAGCCCTCCCAAAGAGCAGCAAGGCTGGGCAACTCACGCGATCTGCTCTGAGGTACTTGAGCACGTCGATGACCCCGGTAAGTTATTGACTAGCGCACGCCAGTATATGCAATCGGGCTGTAAGTTGGTGGTTACGGTTCCTGGTGGCCCGATGTCAGCTTTTGACAGGCACATAGGACATCGCAAACACTATCGCATTCATGAAGTTGAAACCTTGTTTCGTTGCGCGGGGTATGAGCCAGATCGTCTCACCAGAGCGGGGTTTCCCTTTTTTAATCTCTACCGCGCGTTCATCGTCCTGCGTGGCGAGAAGCTCATCGATGATGTGAGAGTGTGCCAAAATCATCGATCTTCGACACCTGCGCGCCTTGCCATGGCTCTATTTCGTGTTTTGTTCTATTTCAATCTGGATTCCTCTCTTTGGGGCTGGCAAATGGCAGCAACCGCTCTGGCGGGTTCTTCGGTTCAGGTCACAAAAGGATCAATGCAGACTGAGTTACCCGTGGCAAAACAAAACATTGAAGCGGCGGCCTTGGGGCACTCAAGATCTTGTACTGGTGTCAACAATCATGATGGAAGAGGCTTAATGCGCAAATATTCGATGTCTTCGAAGACCTACTACATCCTCTTGCTTTTGATCGCAGCTTTCAGCCTATGGATTCGTACTGGCTTTCCGGTTTATGCGATACCCTCCGCGATGCATGATGAGGGCCTTTTCATTAAATTAGCACGCACTTTGGAGGCAGGACACTGGCTTGGACTCTACAATAACCTCACGTTGGCCAAAGGGATGTTCTATCCATTGTTCATCGTCATCGCCTTTTGGACTTCAGTTCCGCTGAAAATCGCCGAACACATAGTCTATCTCGCTGCATCCTGGCTGACGGCAGGAATGGTTCGACGCCGGTTAGGCGGCAGTTACCCGAGCCTGATTTTGTTTGGGCAGCTCGCTTTCAATCCGGTTGTTTGGAATTGGTCCTTTGCTCGCGTACTCCGGCAAGGCTTGTATATGAGTCTTTCACTTGCCTTTGTCGCCCTTGTCGTGGCAATCGCTTTTCCCACTTCCGATGGTGCAAACTACGGGGTTCGGAGGCTTCTGTTGAGGGGCATGGGTCTTGGTTTGGTGAGCGCAGCCTATTGGATGACGCGCGAGGAGGGCATTTGGCTATTTCCCGCCTTGACGGTGGTGATAGCAATAGCGCTCATAGGAGTTTGGCGCCCGAATTGGTTGCCAGTTTCTGAAAGAGGAACCTTTCCACGACGTTCTGCGCATTTGAAGACCATTGCTCTACCTCTGGTAATGGCTCTCGCTGTATTCACGGCAGCAGACTGGCTGGTCGCGGGGGTGAACTACCATCATTATGGCGTATTTGAAACAAATGAATTTAGATCCAGGAGTTTCCTGCGTGCCTATGGAGCGCTACTGCGCATCAAACATGACCACTGGCGACGGTTCATTACGTTCCCCAAAGATGCGCGGCAGCGCGCCTACGCTGTCAGCCCGGCAGCTCGTGAACTCGAAAGCTCGTTTGAAGGGAACATTGGGAAGGGATGGGCTTGGGTTTCGTGCACGCAGCTCGGAAAACCCGGACCTTGTGATGAGGTGGAAGCTCCCTGGGTAATGTGGGCGTTCCGCGACGCAGTCGCTGCAGCCGGCCACTATCATTCCGGGCGAGATGCCATGCGCTATTACGACACGCTGGCCGACCAGATCAATTCGGCCTGCGACCGCGGCGTCATTCAATGTCACTCTCCGGGAGTCAGCGTGTTACCTCCATTCCGCTGGGAGTACCTCGGGGAAAGCGTTCAGGCCAGCAAATCAATAGCCAGAATGATGTTTCGAATGGTCGAAGGACCAATTACGCCGCTTCCCAGCACCCCTCCAGACGAGGGACTCCCCACCTTCACCGACACGGTCGACGGTGTCATTCCGACTAGGAATGAAAACATTGTTATATGGGGTTGGGCTGCAGGCGCTTCAGCAGTCCCAACACTCCGGCTGGTAGCCGACACCTCGGAAAAGTTTGACTCCTCGATCAACATCAACCCAGCGCCGGATGTTCTCGCGGCTTTTCCAACTCTTAAATCTGGGCGCTTTGAGCTGAAGACCGATTGTCCGGTCGCTGTTTGTAATTTGGTATTGAACGTTGCCGGAAAAGATGAAACACGGGTCCCATTAGCGGAACTGCTCAGGTCCCTTGGCCATGGGCCTGTTATCAACGGTCCAGCCCTGAAACTCAATATTGAGGTGGTTCCTGATTTCAACGGCCATAAATTCACGGACTTTCGTCGCGCTGCGAAGGTGAAGATTGCTGGTGTCATGACCTCAACCTACGCAGATGTATTTCCCGCCCTCGCTATATTCTGCGGGGTTGGACTACTGATGGCCACATTCTTCAGAAATCGCTTCCCGATGCCGACCAGCCTCTTGGCT
>Ga0209166_10000354_pt1 | contig 54034 bp, 48 predicted proteins | sample Coa_R1_3_FD_187151 | JGI IMG/M metagenome (GOLD analysis project Ga0209166, IMG submission 187151) | Surface soil microbial communities from Centralia Pennsylvania, which are recovering from an underground coalmine fire - Coalmine... | ecosystem: Environmental > Terrestrial > Soil >...
GTTCATCACGCCCGTCCACAGCCCTGTTGCCCTGGTCGCCATCGACCGGAACAGGTGGTCGTCATCGATCGGAAATGGTGGTCGCCATCAATCGGATTCACTGGTCGCTATGCCCCGGAGCGCGCAGCGAGGTCAATTGGTTGATCGATGGGCTTTGTGGTGAGCGTTTTCCAGCTACCGACCTTGCGCATGTTGATCTGACCAGAAGCGAGCAAAGCCCAGAACAACATTGCCGCAGTATCCGCTGATGGCAGAACGGTCTGCGTCTTGATGCGTCGCTTGAACTCCTCGTGCAGCCGCTCGATGGCGTTTGTTGTGCGTGCGCTCTTCCACTGGCTCGGTGGCAGTCGGGCGAAGGTGAAGAGCCGGTCACCGGCTTCCTGCAGGCTGTGGGCCACCGCCCGATACTTGAGCCGCCACTTGCGGATGAAGGCCTTGCGCGGTGCCTCGATCTCCTCGCGCGTCGCTGCGTAGATCATGTCATTGTAGTCGGCAGTGATTTCGTCGTGCAGGCGCCAAGGGTCGGCTACCAGCAGTGAGCCCTACTTAAGAGAGCGCACCCAGGCGGAGAACGCCTGAATGATCTTCTCGCGCGGATGAGCGCGCCGGCGAACCACGTAGAAGCAATAACCTGGCAAGCTGAGCCCGAATGCCTTCACGAGCTGGCCGGCGGCGAGTTCGTTTGCCACCAGCACGTCGCTGAAGATGCCAAGCCCTTGCCCAGCGATCACCGACTCGATCGCGTGCAGCTCCTCCCGGAAGCTTAAATGTTGCACCTCCTTGAAGTCGGGCACCTCGCGCCACTTACGCCGCGCGAGGGCAAACCATCTTTGCCAGGTGGGCGGGTCGCGATCGGACGGCGACCAATAGCAATGCACGAGAACGTGCTTCTTGAGATCGGCAGGGCTCTTCAGACGTCCCGATGACAGCAGTCGAGGATTGCAGACGGGCCAGAAGGTGTCGCTCAGGAATTCGTCCGCAATGCCATCCGTGGGCCCCAGCCGACTCGTGGCATAGCGAATGGCGACATCGCCATCACCAGCTCTTAGATCGAGCACGCTGTCCGTGCCGATGACCTCGAGAGGCGCCTCGGGATGCAACTTTCCCCAGGCAGCCAAACGCGGGACGAGCCAGCGACTGGCAAAGGCGTTGGTCGTCGTCACCCGGAGAGGCTGCTGGTCGGCATCCCGCCTCACAGCGGCGATCGCGGTGGCAAACGCCTCAAGCCCCTCGCGGATCGTTGGGAAAAGTCGTGCGCCGGCATCGGTCAGCGAAAGAGGACGTGGTCTGCGGCGGAACAGAGCGCGGCCACAATACTGCTCAAGCTGCCCGATCTGGTGGCTGATCGCCGTCGGCGTCACGCCGAGTTCTGCTGCGGCCTTCTTGAAACTCAGATGGCGGGCGGCAGCATCGAACGCGCGGAGCTCAATGAGGGGCGGCAGCTTGTGCATGCCGGCAGTCTAGATGAAATCAGTTCATCTTCAGCTGAATTCTTCAAGTTTGCTTCGAGGCTGGCCGCGATCGAAGATACGGCAGGCTGCATTTTGGAGGAGACCACATCATGTCGTCAATCGCCTCTGTCGCCAGCGCTGCCGCCGATCTTCGCGCCTCTTTCGGGGGACAACTCCTCAAGCCTACGGATGCAGGCTACGAGGAGGCAAGAAAGGTCCACAACGGCCTGGTCGACAAACGGCCGGCATTGATCGCCAGATGCCGCAGTGCGACGGACGTCGTGGATGCCCTCGATCTTGCGACCAGGCTCGGCCTTGAGGTCGCGGTTCGTGGCGGGGGCCACAACGTGGCAGGACGCGCGACCATCGACGGCGGAATAATGATCGACCTGTCGCCCATGAAGGGCGTCCACGTCGATGCTGTCGGCAGAACGGTGCGGGCGCAGGGCGGGGTCACTTGGGGGGAGCTTAATCGGGAGACGCAACTTCACGGCCTCGCGGTCACGGGCGGCGTGATCTCCACCACGGGCATCGCCGGACTAACCCTCGGCGGAGGGCTAGGCTGGCTGATGAGCAAGTACGGCTTGGCGCTCGACAACCTGCGGGCGGTCGAGCTCGTCACCGCCGACGGCAGAGTGTTGCGAGCCAGCAACCAAGAGGAACCCGATCTGTTCTGGGCTGTGCGCGGCGGCGGCGGAAACTTCGGCATCGCAACCAGTTTCGAATACGACCTGCACCCAGTCGGGCCAACCGTCATCGGTGGCCCAATCGGCTACCCCATCGAACGCTCCCGTGACGTGCTCGAATTCTTCCGAGCCAGCACGCGATCTCTACCGGACGAGCACACGCTGTTCGCATCCCTGACACATGCGCCCGACGGATCTGGCACAGAGGTCGCCGCTCTGGTCACCTGCCACTGCGGCCCTGCAGCGGAAGCCGAACGAGCCATGCGGCCGCTGAAACAGCTCGGGGTTCCCATCGTGGACGCAGTTGGGCCCATGCCCTACTGCCAGCTCAACAGCATGCTCGACGCCAGCTATCCCAAAGGCGCCCTCAACTATTGGAAATCGAATTTCCTTATGCAGCTGAGTGACGCTGCGATTGCGACCATGATCGACTGCTTCGCGCGGTGCCCGACGCCCATGGGGCAGCTGCTTCTGGAGCACATCCACGGCGCGGTGACCCGCGTCGGTGCCAGTGATACGGCTTTTCCGCATCGGCAAGAGTGCTACAATTTCTCGGTGCTCGCGCAATGGATGCAGCCTGGCGACACGAGCCGCTGCATCTCCTGGGCGCGCGAAACCTACGAAACGATGCGGCCCTTCTTCGCCGCCGGCCGCTATGTCAACTATCTCGATGATGACGAAACGGGCGATCCTGTCGCTGCGGCCTATGGACCCAACTACCGACGTCTGCAGCGGATCAAGGCAAGCTATGATCCAAAGAATTTCTTCCGCATGAACCAGAACGTCCGACCGTTGGCCTGATCGGGAGCAGCCATCGCGATCCTCGACTGGGCGGGGCTCTCACTCCGGCGCTCAATATCGGGGCAAAATCCCCGCCTGCGCAACCGTGAGAGGGCTGCTTCTCCTGAGAGGATAATGTCAACTTCGAAGCCCCCGTCGGACAGGGCCTGTCGGATGAAGTCCTGAAGAGACACTACCTCATCCAGAAATCGCGGAATTTGGGGTTTTCGAGGTGCACTGAGGTGCCGCAAGGCTGCAAAATTGGTCTCAAGGAGGTTTAGGCGGGGTCGGGAGCATACAATTTCCGTACAGGATGCCGGCCGACGTAAGCCCCGCGGGACCAAACCTCATCGCCTGGTGCAGCCCTCGCGTATCGACGCCCATCGCTGTTTGGCTGACCTTCTTGCGCAGCGCTCCGTGGCGGACCTCGATGACGCCGCGGTCGACGATCGGCTTCTCAGGCACGTGCCCGGCACCTTGAGAGCCGGGGCGACCGCGTTGGGCTCTTTCTTCACCAGGGCCTTTCTCTTGCACAACTTCTCCTCGGTCCGGAGGTCGTTCACATTCTTCTTGGTTTTACGACGTGTTCTTCCGGCCAACCACCCGCCACGCGGCCCGAATGATTCTTCCTCAACACGACAAGGATTCAAATCCGGGAGAGGGTCGTGGACCAAGTGGGCGCAGGTCCGCAACGCCCACTCGCGGTGCGCCCCTGAGGAAGCCTTGCAAAATGCACCCTCTATTCCCAAGTTCGCGGACCGATTCCACGGCGTTATTTCATTTAGCTTGGGTCAAAGTCCAGTTTCCGATCGATTCCGCTAGGATTGATCGAGACGCCGCCACTGAAGGCATGGCGAAAGCGCTAAGCTAGGCCTGTGGGCAAAAATAGGTTGTACTCGCAATACGTGTACCGAGATGGCGATCTCCCGCCTCGGCTAGGACTTAGCTAAGCTAGAGCAGTTTCAGGTTGGTTCTATTCCCTCGCCGCGGCGGCGGTTGGCTTGCTACTCGCAGCGAACCCCTGACGGCGGAGGCCGAGCGGCTACTCTTCTTGTACGCACGATCCAGTCGAGAGCGGACGCGCGCTCCTCTTGCCAATCGGCTTCCGCTTGTTGTTGAGACAACCGGCGACGCTCGAGAGATACGCCTCTGCCGCTGACTGTGCATAGGCTCGCCATTACTTTGCATGGGGTTGTTTTCACGTCTTTTGATTGCGAGCAAGACTCGGTTCACCTCTGCCCGTTGGCGGCAGACGTTCTCGCTGGCCGACCAGGCAGCGATCTGGGTTTTTTCAGCCGCCGAACATCAGACGACGAGATCGTAGCTAGGAGGCGTGGGTCAGCAGCCCCCGCGGCTTCGTGGAGGACAAGCCTCGCGTCGAGACAAGAATTCCCCCAGACTAAAGAGAAAATTTGGTCTGGGCCATTTCGGGCCAGTCCGGAAATCGATTGTACTTTAATCAGATATTTGGCGCGCCACAGCCGATGGAAATGGGCACCACTGCTTCGCCGTGGCGCTATGAGGGCACGGCCGACCTAGCGCTCCGGTTGGCCAATCTGCGACGGCCTGCGACCTTGCGCTTCGCCTCACGGGCGGCTGCCTTCCCGATTTCGCAGGGTGGTCCGGTTACGTTCGACCGCGGCCCTTTCGATCGATCCGCGCGGTCGATTGAGATGTGCCAAAAACAGGCCATCGCGGCCAAGGGAGGGGGCTTGGGACCACTACTCTGGCAGTCCCGCCATCCTCAGACGTCGCGAGATGTCATTGTTCAGTCCTGCTTCCAGAAGCGATCGTTAGGGGTCAGGCCAGCTGCATCGGCAGCAAACTCGGGCTTGATGCGATTGAGGTAATACATGTTCACAAGACCATGGTGCTTCACTTCGATCGCGCCGCGGGACTCGGTTTCGAACCGCGACTTCGCGTGGTGCCAAGTCGATTCGGCAATACAGATGCGGCCCGGCTCCGCGGCCGCTTCGAGCCGCTGGGCGGTATTCACCGTATTACCCCAGATGTCGTAGGTGAACTTATGCTTGCCGACGACGCCGGCAATCACCGGTCCGGTATTGATTCCGACCCTCGCCTGCCAGGCGGGCAATCGCACCTTCTCGCGCTGGCGATTGAGTCTTGCGAGATGATCGAGGATCTGCAGCGCGCACAGCGCTGCATCGACTGCGTGCGAGCGGTTGGGTTCAGGCACGCCGCCGACCGCGAGGTAGGCATCTCCGATCGTCTTCAACTTTTCCAGACGATGCTTTGCCATGAGGTCGTCGAAGCGCGTGAAGTGCTGGTCGAGCTGATCGACGACGCTTGCCGGCTCCAGGGTTTCGACCAGGCGGGTGAATCCCTTGAAGTCGATCAGGATGACGGTCGCATTGTCGAAGAAGCGCGGCTGGACCCGCGCGTTGGCCTTCAACTCATCCGCGATCGAGGAGGGCAGGATGTTGAGGAGCAGTCGGTCCGATTCGGCCTTTTCGGCAACCGCGCGATCGCGCGCGTGCTGCAGCTGGAGCAGCGACTCGTTGCGCGCAAGCAGCTGCCGGCGCAGTTCGAGGTGAACCATCGTCTGCCGCGACAGCCGACGCAACGCCTCCCTCTGCTCGAAGGTCAGCTCGCGCGGCTGAAAGTCGACGACGCACAGGGTGCCGAGCGCATGACCCTCCGGCGTGATGAGCGGAGCGCCGCAGTAGAAACGCAGCGCCAGATCGCCTGTCACCAGCGGACTGGTGTTGAACCTTTGATCCTTGACCAGCTCGGGAACGTAGAGGACGTCGTTATTGCAGATCGTGACCTGGCAGATCGAGATTTCCCGCGGGCATTCGGACATGTCCGGCGGAAGACCGTACTTCGCCTTCATCCATTGACGCGACTCATCGACGAAGCTGATCAGGGCGGCGGGACAGCCGCAGATGTGCGCCGCGAGGTCTGTGATTTCGTCGAAGCCGATTTCGGGAAGTGTATCAAGTATGGCGTAGCTCTTGAGCGTTTCGAGCCGTTCGGGTTCATCCGCCGGTATCGATATTTCCATGAGAGTACGCACCCAGAGTTCAGGCCGGAATCCAGTATCTCTGAACCACGAAGCTAGAGCCATAGCCTGCTGCGCGCCAGGGAGTAGCGCACGACGGGCCAGCTTTGCCCCAGGCGTCCGGGCTTGGCAGCCAGGGAACCTCCCAGCAAGGCAATGGCGCGCCACGGCCGATGAAGGTGATGGGGTGGACGACCCCTGCTCACCGGCATCGATGTGCCATAGCGTGGTTGTCGCTGAACGCCACAACGAAAGGAACCGTCCGCCATGCAAGTTACCACGATCGGCCTGGATATCGCGAAGAGAGTGTTTCAAATTCACGGTGTCGACGCCGTCGGCACGGTTGTTGTTCGAAAAAAGCTGAGGCTGTGATCCGGTCGGCGCGGCGCCACCAGAGCGCCGGCCTTCGCCTCGGTCAACACGCTGCTCGAGCGCCGTTCGGCCCGCCTGGTTTCGGTGGCGCTCGCTAACAAGGCGGCGCGGATCGCCTTGGGCGATCCTGATCCGCGGCGAGACCTACCGAGAGGCGACGATCACGAGGGCAGCGGCATGACAGACAACATTTGTCTGCGCTTGCTGACCGCAAGCCGCTCGCTCGCTACGGCGCCGTTTGGGAGCGCGCTCGCTCGCAGCTTGCTCCACTGAACCCGGCCAACGACCCGATGTGACTTTTACCGGCTGCAGGGGGTGCAATGACGTGATGGCGAACCGGTTGAGCCGGGGACTGGGAAAACCCGAATAGTGCCCAGCACTTCGAGTGCGAAAAGATGATTGGGACCTGGTCCGCGAACTTTCATCAGGTTCACCGGTCATATGTACCGCGCAAACAGGCCGGACACATGAGCGCACTCGACCAACTTGCCGAAACGTCAAAAAACCTCTTGCGCCGCAGGGGCCGTCCACACATGGGCACTACTGCTTCGCCGTGGCGCTATGATGCCGGCGGGAGGCCGCCACATGGGTTCACTTGGCGACAACGCTGGTCAAGAAGCGGAGTTTCTTTGCGAACCGCGTGGACCGTTCGTGGCCGACGAGGCAGGGCAGGCCGGCGTTTGATCACCGGCCTGATCGCTCTGGCGGCCTAAGCTAAGCCGTGTACTCGACCCAAGACGAATCAACGATCACGTAGTCGGCCGGGAACCAAATGTAGGTATCGGTAAGATCGTCATAGACCCAATAGCCGTAGTAGTAGACGTCTGCTTGTGCGAGCTGCATGCTGGCAAGCGTGATCCCAGGGGTCATCTCAGCCAGCTTCTGACGAGACTTCACTTTCTTTACTTGCATTCCGGCGGCGGTAACAGCGGTAACCTTGCCGTTGTTCACTTCGGCAAGCACATCGACTTTTTTGCCAGTCGTATAGATCTTGTGCCTGCCATTCTTCTTGATGTTTTCGCCAAGCAGATCTTTTCCATTGAGATGGTGCTTCTCCTTCGCGAACGCGATGCGAGACGCGTCGATTGTGGCAATCGCCGCGATCATTCCGAGTACGAGACGCCGATCAATCATGAACTTGCTCCCTTTGGAAAGTGGCGCTGCGCCGACAACGTCGTCAGGATTTCCTGCAAGCGTTGCGACCCGTCAGCTTTGTTATTTTTGGGCTGAACTCGCGATGAACGGGCCGATCACAGAAAAGCTCCAAAGATTTCCCAATTGCCAATATGGAGTCGCACTAGACGATCGCTGTTCGACGACTTCGCTCGACTCGAATTCGGACGACTTGCAAGTTAGACGTGCGAGCGGGGCGGCTCCGGCCACCGCGAGTTCTTCCACTACGCGCGCGCTGAGCCCTCGCCAACGCGAACCAACGTGTTGCGCTGCACAGCGCTCGCCTTGTTGAACAAACCTGCATGCCCGGCGTTTTCGTAATTTCCACGAGCTGCGGGAGGACCAGCGCAGCGTCGGGAGAAAGGAAATGGAGGAGGAAACAATGACGAGAATCACAATGCTTGCTGCCTTGGTGCTTCTCGCAGCGTCGTCAACGGCCGATGCGCGCGGCGGTGGAGCTTCGGCGTTCGCTCCGGGGCAAGAGTTCCGCGCGCATGGCTCCGTCGCCGGATATCCGGGCGCGTCTGGCTATGCGCCGGGTCGCTTAATGAGAGCACACGGCAGTTTGCGAGGACCTCCCGGTGCTTCGGGATACGCCCCGGGACATCGATTTATCCATCACTAACGAGGCGCCGCCTCGGCGGCAGTGCTGACGGCCCGGGGGCCCGCGACGGCCAACTGGTTGGCCTCGTCCGCCCGCCTTGATCACGGGTCGTGTCCGCGCGCTGGCAACGGCGGCCCTATCGCAGAGCGTCGAACGCGACATCGCGACGAAAGTGAAGGCAAATTCTATTCGAGGCGGCGCCGCTTCGTGTCTTGCGCGAGCGCTCCCGGCACGAAGGACCGCGCGATGTCATGTGCGCAGCGGATGAATGACTGCACCACGGGAGTAAGGGTCCGGTTCCGGGGCGTGACGATCGCCACCGGCGGACGAACCGACAGGTCGATCGGCAGCTCCTTGAGGCCGTGGAGCCTGCGGTAGACCCATAACACCGAACTGGGCAAGGCGGTGATGAACTCGCCGCTCCCGACGAGATGGTTGCGCAGATGGATTGAGAACGTCGTGATCATCAGGTTCGGCGCCTTCAGTCCTCGCCTTGCGAACGAGCCGGCCACGAACGTATCGCCCAGCGCATCGAGCGGCGTCATGATCCAGGGCGCATCCACCAGGTCCGACCCTGCGCCGCGCCCACCTGCTCTTCTCGCCGCCGCCGCCGCCGTATCGATCGTTGAACAGCACTTCATGGGCTCGCCGACCTGGTCCGCACCGGCGCGCGGATCGCGCTGCCCGATTCAGGCGACGTCCGTGCGCAGTGCCTTGCTGCCGTCGAAGCGCAGCTTGGCAAGCCCGCGGCCAACGCTCTCGTCGCAGCTGAGACCAATTTTCCCGGTTGCCTCGGCATCATGCATCGCGATCTGCCCGAGATGGTCGCTCGCGGTTATGCGGACGTCGCCTTCACTTGGTTTCACCTCGTTTCATTCTGGGCGCACGCATTTCCGGATCATTTCGAATTCGTCGCCGTTCCAGGCGTGGTGTCGTTCTTTACAAAGATCGCCTTTGCCCGCACCGCAAATCCGCTGCGGCCCGAAGCTGCGAAGGCTTTCGATGAATTCTTCTTCGTCCGCGCAAGGGACGTGTATCCCCGGCATGACTTTGCGCGCATGGACGACAACGAGTTTGGAGCGCCGCTGGGGCTCGACTGAAGCCGCTGGCGCAACGCGGCCGCTGCCGCCGGCCCGCCGTCCGACAAATCGTTCAGCCGGGCTTGCTCGGCTCAGATTTCGCCTTGAGAGTGTGCGGTCAGGCGATCGCTCGCTGCGGCGAGCCATTGCAACTTCAAAAGCCAATGCAAATTCAATCGCGGGTAGGCATTTTCGTCCAAATCACATCGAAAGGCGCGCCATGCAGGCCCACGGGCGTTTGATGGATCGTGCGATGATTGCGATGATGAGCTTGAAATGTCGATCAACACATCGAAGGTGGTTTCCGCCCGCGAGGTCATGAAACGTCAGCAGGTGGTCAACATCCCCGCATTCGAGGAGCGGCCGGACCGCGTCCGGTCGAAAGGCGCCGACCTACACAAACTAGCAGCCCTCGCCGCAGCGGCAGTTGTCATCACCAGTCGATTGCACGCGCCTGCGATCAGACTATTGTTCTTTCCAATTGGCAGGCCGTGTTAGGTTGGCCGCTTAGCGAACAAGGTGGCGACGCCGATGAACAGCACGTCAACAGCAAATAGGGTTTCGTTCCGATCTGGTTCTTACTCTTTTTGCACATCCATTGGCCTTTTCGCTTTGATTTTGCGTGAGAATTCGTGTCCCGGACTACCTTGACCTGGTTGGGGACACTGGTCGATTCCTGTGGTGGCTACTCAAGGTTCGACCTTTCATGCGACTAGCCTTGGAATTTCGCTTTCAATCAACCGCAAGAATCGGGTGTTGCGGGCCCCCGCAACCACCGATTCTTGCAAAATCGGCGAAGGCGTCGCCTTTCATATTTTGGGCGCCGTATCGCAGAGATCGGGTGTTGCGCCTCCGGGATTTGAACCTACGACGCACCGAACTGGGCCAGTGCCCGCGTCTTAGGTTCGTTTGGAACACCACCCGTGCGACCAAGCAACTGCTGCTCGTTCTCCCTGAGAACGCCGCAACGAAATCGCAACGAATTGGGTGAAACGACCGTGAACAAAACGAGACGGAAACACCTGTCGCAGCGAGAAAAATCAACAACTTAGAAGATGTTCACTGCGTTCGGGACGCAGGGGTCGCAGGTTCGAATCCTGCCACTCCGACCATTCTCACCTTGAATTGGTTCTGATTGCTGGTGGTTCTCAAGTCAACCGCTTGAAATCGGCCATTGGCTCGTCGCTGGACGCAGAACAACGTCCCGCGGCGCTGTGCGCGTCCGGATGATGGGTCATTCTCTGTCCCTCGCGGAAAGCGAGGGCGCAGGGAGCACCGGATGCACCAGTCGCACCCGCGGCTCGCATGCAGAAGAAAACGCCACAGGTACGCCGAAACACCGGCACTCCCTGCGCAATGGTTTTACGGCTTATACGCGCTCTCCCCGGAGTACCGGGCTTGTTAGCCTCCGTCGCCCCGCGGGATCGCCTCCCGCGAAACTTGATCCCAGCGCCGGGGGATCAGGACCACACGATTTCGCTCGTCCGTGGCTACCTCGCTCGTCACGCGAAAAAGCCACGTCCATCGCATTCCAATCCAGCGTCCGTGACGGTCGCGACGCCCCCTCGAATCAGGATTAGAACAAAACGGGAACATACACTATGATTGGATTTGGTCAAGGGTAAATTGCGGCTTGGAGGATAGGGCGTGGCAAACAAGGCAATCGATCCAACGGACGGCCTTCCCGCCAGCATCGTGGGTCCTTGGGCGGCCGAAAAGCACGAACGGCTTAGGAAATACATTGATGCTTATCGAGCTGCCCGAGCGAAATTTCTCCCTCCTCGAGGTGAAGGTGGGGCAGCCTACATTGAGTTGTATTCGGGTGCTGGCCGATCGCAAATCGAAGACACGAATGAGTTCGTCGATGGGAGCCCATTGGTTGCCTTCAAAGCTGCTCGTGTAAGCCGCACCGGCTTCTCCGATCTGCATTTCAACGACATCGATGAGGAGAATATCGCAGCATTGCGCCAGCGCATTGCGAGCCTTGGAGGCGCGGCACACTATTATTCAGAGCCTGCCGAAAAGGCGGTTGATCGCATCATCTACGCTCTCAATCCGGCAGGACTCCATTTCGCCTTTCTCGATCCTTACAATCTGGAACACCTGCCGTTCTCCGTCATCGAACGCCTGGCGAAGCTGCCGAGGATGGACATGCTGATTCATGTCAGCACCTTTGATTTGCAGCGAAATCTGAGGCGCTATCTTGATCAAAATGGTGGGACGCTCGATGCGTTCATGCCTGGGTGGCGCAATCGCGTCGATGCCGGGCGGAAGGACGAAGATGTTCGGGCTGATTTGCTTCGCTACTGGCTTGGTTCGATCCGCAGTCTTGGTACATCGCCAGCGGAAGGGATAGAATTAGTCTCGGCGACAAGGGGGCAGCGTCTTTACTGGCTGGTGTTCGTGAGTGCTCACGAGCTCGGGCGGAGGCTGTGGGACGACATCCGAAACATCCACGTGCAGGGGCGGTTACTGTGAGGCAGCAACATGGCTGATACTTCGATCGAGTGGACCGATGCGACATGGAATCCGGTCGCAGGGTGTAGCGTGCTTTCTCCCGGCTGCACCAATTGCTACGCGATGAGAATGGCGGCGAGGCTCGATGCAATGTCGATGCCGAAATATCGCGGCTTGACCAGGAAGAGTGGCCGTCGAGCTGTCTGGACCGGCAAAATTCGGCTTGATCGCGACTCGCTTGACGTGCCGAAGAGCTGGAGGAAGCCACGGAAGATCTTCGTGAACTCGATGTCGGATTTGTTTCACGACGGCGTGCCTGCCGAGTTTGTCGCTGAAGTCTGGTCGGTGATGGAGGCAACAACCCAGCACACATATCAGGTCTTGACGAAGCGTCCGGACCGGATGCTGGAAGTGACGCGATCCCTTCCGGTGCTTAAGAACGTTTGGTTGGGCACCACCGTAGAGAGCGTTGAATATCTTCCCCGGATCGACGACCTGCGAAAGGTCCGCGCGGCAGTTAGATTTGTCTCCTTCGAGCCTTTGCTCGGGTCGGTGGCGAAAGCTGACTTGAGCGGCATTCATTGGGCGATTGTAGGCGGCGAGAGCGGTCCGCGTGCTCGCCCGATGGCAGGCGAGTGGGTCGATGAGATCGCGGCCATGTGTCGGAAATCCGGCGTGGCTTTCTTCTTCAAACAGTGGGGCGGCGTGCGCAAGAACGCGACCGGTCGCTACTATCGCGACATGACCTTTGACGAGATGCCCAGCGTCGCTTAGCGCGCCAGCGTAGGCCCTGTAGGGCGGATCAGCGGAGCGTGATCCGCCGATTGCAACGCACATGCGCTCGATCGCGGTCGCATAGTCGCGCCGCTGATCCTGGCTGAACAAGCGCACGGTTGCATGCGGGCCGCGGTCCGGGAAACCATGACCTTTGTCAACGCTGCCAGGTCGCAACCAGCATATCGCGGAAGCGTTGGGCCGCCGGCGAAAGGCGCGCTGCCCGCCGCTCGATAATACCGATCGTGCGTTTGATCTCAGGATCGCTGATCGCCCTTGTTGCGATGATGGGATGGCCGGGCGGTGGCGTCGCAAGCTTTGGCAATACGGACACGCCGAGCCCGCGTTCGACCAGACCCAGCGAGGTGGTGAGGTGATTGACTTCGAAGTGAAAGTTGAGCCGCACTCCTGATTTCATCAAGGCCGCTTCAAGGATCATGCGATTGCCGCTCGCGCGGCTCACACCGATGAGGGTCTCGCCTTCAAGGTCTTTCCATGCCAGGCGACGCTTGGTGGCCAGGGCGTGGTCGCGCCGGCAGGCCAGCACGAATGGGTCATCCAACAGCGGAGTGAAACTGAGATCGGGATCCGTGCTGCCAATCAGGTTGATGCCGAATTCGGCCTCGCCGTGTGCCACGCTTGCCAGCCCCTCGTTTGCCGACAGGTCGAGGATCCGGAAGCGGATGTGGGGAAAGCGGGCGTTGAACTGCTCGATCGCGCGCGGCAGGAAGTAGAACACTGCCGTGGGGACACAGGCAAGCGTGATCTGCCCGGTCTGCCGAGCGGCAATGCCGGTCGTGCCGAGCAGCGATTCCTCAAACTCGTCGAGCAGACGCCGCGTCAAAGGCGCCAGCGCGCGACCGACTGCTGTCGGCGCGACATGCCGCGTGGTGCGCTCGAGCAGCGGAGCCCCGATGGCGGTCTCAAGCGACTGAATGCGCCGCGACAACGCCGGCTGCGACAGGTTCAAGGCTTCGGCCGCCTTGCTAAAGCTGCCGAGGTCGAGGACCGCCAGGAAGGCACGGATGTCGAGCAGCTCGAAATTGATGCGCATTGCGCATCAATAGTGAAAATCTTTGCATTTCACAACAGAGAGGTCCTTCGGCAATGTCGGAGACGCAAGACCGCTCTTCTGGAGGATTTCGCCGCCATGCTTCGTTCCGTTCGCGTTCCCTGCGTCCTGATGCGCGGCGGCACCTCGAGAGGACCGTTCTTCCTGGCGACAGACCTTCCGGGCAATGCCGCCGAACGCGATCAACTGCTGATCTCCGCGCTCGGTGCCGGGCATGAGTTGCAGATCGACGGCATCGGCGGCGGTAGTCCGCTGACCAGCAAGGTTGCCATCGTCGGGCCATCGACGCGTCCCGATGCCGACGTCGACTACCTGTTTGCCCAGGTGAAAGTCGCTGAATGCGCGGTCGATACCTCACCCAACTGCGGCAACATGCTGTCGGCAGTTGCGCCTTTTGCGATAGAGCAAGGCCTCGTGCGTGCTCGGCACGGGCGGACGACGGTTCGCATCCACAACGTGAACACTGGCAAGCTGATCGCAGCAACCGTGCAGACGCCTGACGGCGGGGTCACCTATGAGGGTACGACGCGTATCGACGGCGTGCCCGGCGGCGCCGCGCCGATCCATCTCACCTTCGTTGATGCGGCAGGATCGAAGACGGGACACCTCTTGCCGACGAGCGCCGCCCTTGACGTGGTGGAGAACGTGCCCGTCACCTGCATCGACGCCGCGACGCCGCTCGTGATCATGCGGGCGGAGGATCTCGGCAAGACGGGGCTGGAGCAGCCGGGCGAGCTCGACGCCGATTGTCCGTTCATGACCCAGCTCGAGGCGATAAGGTGCGCTGCCGCGAGGCGCATGGGGCTGCCACTTGGGCTGGTCATTCCCAAGCCGGTTTTGATAGCGCCAGCGCTACACGGCGGCACGCTCTGCGCCCGATACTTTATGCCGCACGCCTGTCACCGTGCGTTGGCCGTGACCGGCGCCGTCGCGCTGGCTACGGCGTGTGCCATTCCGGGCTCGGTTGCGCACACGCTAGTTGGCGAAGTGCCGCCGGCTGCTGTCGCGATTGAGCATCCGTCGGGCAAGCTGGAGCTCGAACTCGCTTGGGCCGAAGGAGCGGAGGCGCCGACTGTATCGGTCGTTCGCACGGCGAGACGGATCTTCGAAGGAGCGGTGTTTGCCCGTGTCCCGGAGGCCGGGATGCCGCTGGCTGCGGCGTAAGCCGGCGGGCAAATAATAGCCAGTCTACCCGGCGGTGTTGACGATGGCTGTCGCCAGCATCAGCAGGACAGCACACCCCAACAGCACCCGCCAGCGGCTCAATTTCACCCACTGATGCTTCTTTTCCTCGCTCGGCTGGCTTGCCGCATCAACATTCTGAAATTTGATCGCCAGCGGAATGAAGTAGGCGAAGGACCACACGCGCGTTGCGACATGCACGGCGAGAGCGGCGATGATCCAGGGGCGCACGGCGGTCGCGCTCCAGGCCAGCCACAGCGCGACGAGGAGTGTGATCTCGAAGGTTGTGTGGACCGGAGCCCAGAACATGGCGCGATTGATGCCGCCGCGCTGCGGCTGAATGATCTCAGGCATTCGCGGCCATGAACGATCAATCAGAGCTGTTTCATAAAGGCCTCCGCCGAGCGCGACGGCAGAGAGCACGAGGGCTCCGAGAAGAGCGTAGAGCGGTGGCATAGCGGTCACTTGGAATCTTCTCGCGCGGTCTATTATCTTAATAGTAAAGCTTCTTAGTATATAAGATATAACGACGTCAAGAGATCGAGGTGCCGGAGCCCGGCAGGGCGGATCAGCGACTTGTCCGCCGAAGCTCGCTCGGCGAAGGCGGAAGCGTGATCCGGCTTCACCGGCGACCAAAGCGCGGCGGGTCTTGCGATCCTGGACGCGACGGCCATGTGATGTCGTATGATTCCACCTCGTACTAGAGGAGGTGACGACATGACGCGTACGGCGAGCTGCCAATGCGGACTGCTACGTCTGACAGTTGAGGGCGAGCCTGCCTTTATCTCAGCTTGTAGCTGTATGCGGTGTCAGAAGCGTTCGGGAAGTCTGTTCTCTCTTTCGTCCCGATGGAAATCCAATCAGGTGAAGGGTCGCACGGGCAACAGCCTGACATTTAATCGCAAGGGTGCATCGGGCGGGAACGTCCAATGCGTGCTTTGTCCCATATGTGGTTCGACAGTGAGCACAAGCCTTGAACGTTTGCCCGACCTGATCGTCATTCCGGTTGGACGCTTCGCCGATCCAACTTTCTCAGCACCCACGGTAGCGGTATGGTGCGAGTCAGAGCTTGAGTGGGTTCGTTTTCCCAACGGCATTCTCTTGCTGCGGGGCGAGGGCCAACCAATGGAAACGCAATAGCCCATGCGGCGGATAAGCGACTGGTCTGCCGTAGCGCGAACGGTCACTTCCACGAAGGCAGAAATCGGGTGGTTGTTCCTGCTCCTCTGTTGGAGAGTCCCTCACGGCGGTCACCGCTGATGGGAAGACTCACAGGACACAAGAGGAGATCAGGACATGTCGAAAGTGGATGAAAACAAGGCCGTGGTCGGTCGCTGGTTCACCGAGTTCTGGGGTGAGACATGCAATCTCGCCGTCGTGGATGAGTTGGCTGCGCCGGACATGCTCTTGCAATACTCATTGCACGAGCCACGTCGCGGACGGGACGACATCAAGGCGTTCATGACGGATTTTCGCAAGGCTTTCCCCAACCTCAACTTCTGGGGAACCGCCGATCTCGTCGCAGAGGGAGATTACGTGGTCGGCCGCTGGGAGGGCGGCGGAACGCATACGGGACCCGCATTTGGAGATTTCCTGGCTGGCTCTCTGCCCGCAAATACCGGGCGAACGATGCGGTTCACCGGTATGACTGTCCTCAAAGTGAAGGATGGCAAGATCCTGGAGGAAGTCGGGCTCGACGACGGCGTCACCGCCCTGCAGCAGTTGGGTCTGATCCGCATGGCTGCCTAGAGTCTGATCCACACTCGGAAGCTCCTTGGATATCGGCATCGGCTTTTCGTCCAACGCCCCGCGAAGCGTCGATGCCGAGCTTTCCTTCAGGAGCTGGACTTCAAGCGCCCGATCCACGGTCATCCGCGTTGTCGTCCCCCGAAAGAGGGTCGACGGACAGTCGCCAAAGGCATTCAAACACCGCCATCAGGATGAGCAGCGTCGACGACGACATCAGGATTCCCACCACGAGCTGATGATATGGCGTTCGTTCGGTGAGCCAGAAGGCAATCAGGGAGACGACGATCAGACACGCCCAGCCGGCGAGCGTGTGCGAATTGCTGCGCACCAGGTGAGACAACTCCTCCGCAACCGCTCTCCTGGTGGCGGGCGCCTTGCTGGTCATGGGCGGGGTGGCGTGGTCATAAGTTGCTTCTGTCGACGTCCGCAGAGTTTGGTCTGTTCGCTGGCTTGAGCTGGTTCAGCGCAGCGGTGAGTTGCGCGTCATGATCGGTCCCGATCAATTGCTCCTTGATGGGTGGCGACGCCGGTTCGGCAGACGCGTGCTTGCCGTTTGATGGTCCCTCGGACTTCTTTGCGAGCGGCCCGGGATTGGCGAAAGCGCCATGGAGCTGGGCTTCGCGCCAGACCATGGAATTTGCGATCTGCTCATCCTTGGGCGCCGGGACGACGACGTCGGGCGTGACGCCCTGGTCCTGAATGGATCGGCCGGACGGCGTGTAGTAGAGCGCCGTCGTCAGCCGCAAGGCGCCGTGGTCCTTGATCGGGATGACGGTTTGCACCGATCCCTTGCCGAAGCTCTGGGTCCCCATCACGGTGGCGCGGTGACGGTCCTGCAATGCGGCCGCGACGATCTCGGAGGCCGACGCCGAGGCACCGTTGACGAGAACCACCATGGGCGTATCCGGCAAGAAGGCGCCCGCTGCAGGCGCCGCGAACGATCGATCGTCGCTGCTGTTGCGCCCGTGGATGGAGACGATGGTGCCGCCGTTCAGGAAATCACTGGAGACGTCGACGGCGGAGGTGAGGAGGCCGCCCGGGTCATTTCGCAGGTCCAGGACGAGGCCCGCGAGCTTGCCGCCGGCATCCTGCTTCAGCGTCGAGAGCGCCTGCCGGAGCTCGTTCGGCGTGTCCCGGCCGAACTCGCTGATTCTCACGTAACCGATGTTGTCGGGCTCCAGCTTCGACTTGACGCTATGGACCTGGATGACTTGCCGGGTGAGGGGGATTTCGAACGGCGGCTTGTTGCCGCGCACGATCGTCAATTTGACGGTCGTTCCCGGCTTTCCACGAATCCGCGAGACGACCTGCATCAGATCGGCGCCTTGCGTGCTTTCGCCGTCGATCGAGACGATCGCATCTCCCGGCTGTACATCCGCGCCGGCCGCCGGGGTGTCGTCGATTGGCGAGATGACGGTCGGCACGCCGTTGTGATCCGAGATCTTCAGGCCGACGCCGCCGAATTTTCCGCGCATATCCTCGGTCGACTCGCGAAATTCCTGCTCGGTCATGTAGGCGGAGTGCGGATCGAGGCGGGAAAGCATTCCCTTCAGGGCATCGTCGGTGAGCTCGCTCGAGTCGATCGGATGCACGTAGGCCTGCTGAACGAGCTGCATCACGCCGGCGAGGAGTCCGACGTCGATGTTCGGGAGGCCGGCAGTGACCCTGGAAACCAGTCCGACGCAGACGACCGCGATGGTTACCGCACACGCGATTGCCGCGGCGCGAAAATGCGCTTTATTCATGTGACCCTCTCACCTCTCTGCTCGGCTTCTGGTTCGACATCGGCTGCCATGCGATCCGCTGGCTCTCCCACCGCCAAAGCGCTTGGAGACGCGGAAAGAGCCGTTGCCAGAACGACATCTCTTCGGTTGAGGATCACGGGCGATCCGATGATCGCAGCATCGCTCCCGTTCATCGAACGAATTTGGCCCCGGAAGGTTCCCGCAACGGGGCGCGGCGCCTTTTGCGGTCGCGCAAAGCCACTGCCGAACGCGTCGCGCAACAACGAGTGATCCGCAACCGGGCGGGGAAATGCACTGCCGCCGATCACCTCGGATTGGCAGGTGACGGCCTTGGTTGATCCGGCAACGTCTCCAGCGTCACGCTCAATGAGCTTTCCTTTCCTTCCCGCACCGTTGCGAGCTGGACCGAGGAACCGGGCGCCATCGCATGGATCTTCCTGATCAGCTCGTTGGCGTTCTTGATCGGCTCGCCGCTGACCTTCGTGATCACGTCACCGCTCTTGATTCCCGCTTTCGCGGCCGGGCCGTTGTCCTGAACGCTTGCGACAAGCGCGCCGTGGAGATTGTTCTGGCCGAGGCTGTCTGCAATCTCGGGAGTGACGGATTGAACCTTGGCCCCGATCGATCCGCGCGTCACGGAGCCCTTTTCCTTGAGTTGCGGGATGACCGCTTTGACAGTGTCGGCTGGAATCGCGAGGGCAACTCCCGAAGAGCCTCCGGACGGCGACAGGATCATGTTGTTGACGCCGATGACCTCGCCATCGGTGTTGAAGCTCGGCCCGCCGGAATCGCCGCGGTTGATCGGCGCATCGATCTGGATGAAACCTTCGGTCGGACCGGTCTCGATCTCGCGTTCACGCGCCGAGACGATACCCGCCGTCACCGTGCCCCCCAATCCGAACGGATTGCCGACGGCAAGGATCCAGTCGCCAACGCGCGGCGGCTGGTCGGCGAGCTTCACGTAAGTGAAGTCCGTGCGGCCGTCGACCTTGATCAAGGCGAGGTCGCTGAGCTGATCGCTTCCGACGAGCCGGGCCGGATAGGTCTTGTTGTCGCTGGTGCGGATCTCGACCGTCTTCCTGTCGCCGCCCTCGACGACGTGACTGTTGGTCACGGCATAGCCGTCCGCCGAAATGAAAAAGCCCGATCCGATCGAGATCGCTTCGACGCGTGCCGTGCCTTGATCGGACCCATTCGGCCCGGGGGTATCGGAATCATTCGGCCCCGGGGCGTCCTGATCCGGAGCACTCCGATCAGGCATGCCGAGGCCGGGCAGTTGATCGGGCAACAGCTTTTTCGTTGCCGCGGTCCGGGAGGTGACGGCGATGACTGCCGGTTCGACCTTTGCCGCGAGATCGGCAAAGCTGTTCGGCGCGCCAGTCCGTCCCGTGTCGGCGACCCGATGCAGCAGAGCCGCGCGGTGCCCCGCGAAATCGGTGTTGACGCTCTGCGCATGCGCGATCGTCGCGCCCAGAAGCATCGCCGAAGCGATCACGCTGGTCGCCGACACGCGAGCATGGCTGAAGGACAAAACGCGAAAAGCCATTTCCGCCTCCATCGCTTTGCGCGAAGCTCTCATTTGCATTAACCGCCGCTTGTTTCGTCGCCGAGGATCTCGGCGACCTCGTAGAGATGCGGATCGATCTGCGCAACGGGCTGCTTGTCGACGTGGATCTGCGGCATGGCGATCTCCTGCTTGCGACGCTATCGATCGATCTCTCCAAACACGATGTCCAGCGAGCCGATGATCGCCGCGACGTCGGCCAACAGGTGACCGCGGCTGAGCAGGTCCATCGCCTGCAGGTGCGCGAACGACGGCGCGCGGATCTTGCAGCGATAGGGCTGGTTCGTGCCATTGGAGACCAGGTAGACGCCGAACTCACCCTTGGGCGCTTCCACCGCCGCGTAGACCTCGCCGGCAGGCACGTGAAAGCCTTCGGTGTAGAGCTTGAAGTGATGGATCAGAGCTTCCATCGAGCGCTTCATCTCGCCGCGGCGGGGCGGGGCGATCTTGTTGTCCTGCACCACCACCGGACCTTGCCCGTCAGGCGCGCGGAGTTTCGCGACGCATTGTTTCATGATGCGCACCGACTGGCGCATCTCCTCCATGCGGATCAGATAGCGGTCGTAGCAGTCGCCGTTCCTGCCGATCGGTATGTCGAAATCCATCTCCGGATAGCACTCATAGGGCTGCGCCTTTCGCAGGTCCCAGGCGGCGCCGCAGGCGCGCACCATCACGCCGGAGAAGCCCCACGCCCAGGCTTCCTTCAGCGTCACCTTTCCGACGTCGACATTGCGCTGCTTGAAGATCCGCAAGCCGGTCAGGAGCCGATCGAGATCGTCCACCACGCGCAGGAACGGATCGCAAAACGCCTCGATGTCGTCGATCAGCTTCGGCGGAAGGTCCTGGTGCACGCCGCCGACGCGGAAGTAATTGGCGTGCATGCGCGCGCCGGAAGCGCGCTCGTAAAACACCATGAGCTTTTCGCGCTCCTCGAATCCCCACAGCGGCGGCGTGAGCGCGCCGACATCCATCGCCTGTGTCGTGACGTTGAGAAGATGCGAGAGCAGGCGCCCGATTTCGCAGAACAGCACGCGGATCAATTGCCCGCGCCGCGGCACGTCGATGCCGAGCAGCCTTTCCGCGGCAAGGCAGAACGCATGCTCCTGATTCATCGGCGCGACATAGTCGAGCCGGTCGAAATAGCCGATCGCTTGCTGGTAGGTCTTGTGCTCGATCAGCTTTTCGGTTCCGCGATGAAGCAGGCCGATGTGAGGATCGACGCGCCGCACAACCTCGCCGTCGAGTTCCAGCACGAGGCGAAGCACGCCATGGGCAGACGGATGCTGCGGGCCGAAATTGATGGTGAAATTGCGAAGGCCGGCTTCCTGTTGCATGGCGAACTCGTGGGCTTCTCACGTCAGCGACGGCGCGCAGCGCAGGTTTCACAGCGCTCACGCCCTCACCCGTCGGCCACATCGAACCCGATGAATCCCAAGCCGCCGGGGCCCTGGTTGTTCCTATGGCTCTCGGAGCCTTGAGGGCCGGGAACGACGGCAGCATGCGCGCGTTGGCCAGGATGACGTCTGTAAAGACCATCGCCAAACCGATCGCTCGCGCGATCAAGATCTACCGTCGCGTCGCCAGGCATGATCCGGACACGCAGACACGGCGTGATCTCGCGCGGCACATCAAGCGGCTTGCGGAGCGGGGCGTGCAGGACACCGACCGCCTGACGGTCCACGGGCTCAGCTATCTGCGCGAAGTGGACCAGCACGCCAGACCGCGGTGACCGCAGCTCGATAATCATCACGCCATCAGGCTTTGCCTCGTCCAGCGGTCCGCAAATGCGGGCAGAGGCAGGCTGTGCCTTTATGAAACACGCGGTATGAGACACGCGATCTGTCTGTGGAACTTTCTGTTCCGCTTTTATGCCATGATTTTGGGGCTTCGTGTTGCAGCAGCGCGACAGTCGGGAATCGACGCTGTGCTACCGTGTGCTCAGCTCTAACCGGACGGATCGCCTGATCTTGCGGTTCGCGCCAGTCGGCTCAGGGGGGACCTCGCTATGAGCCAGGTGTTCGGGCCTTTGCCCTGTCTCATCGTGCTTGCCGCGCTTGCCGGCACTTCGGGCGATGCGCTCGCAACCACCCAAAAACAATCGCACGGGAAGAAGACGGAGGCTGCGAGCCCTGCTCCGCGCGAGCGCAAGGCAGGGCAGCCGAAAACGGCGGAGCTGAAGAAGGAAGGCAAGAAGACCAGGCGGGCGGAGCACGTCGCGGAGAAGAAGCGCCGCGGGAAAAAGGATGCCGATGACAAGCCTGCCGAGAAGGCGGCGCCTGAATTGACCGGCGACCTCGCCGTCGTGAAGGACGCGATTGGCATGGCGCGGCAGGGCAAGACCAGCGACGCCATCGATGCCGAGAAGACCATCGCCGATCCGGCCGGCCAAAAGCTCGTGGAATGGTTCCTGCTTCGCCATCCGGACTCGCAAGCCAGCTTCGACCGCTATGCGACGTTCATCGCAGCCAATCCCGATTGGCCCGGCGTTGTGCTGTTGCGCCGGCGCGCCGAAGGGCTGTTGTGGGACGACAAGATCGGCGCGGCGACGGTGCACGCTTTTACGTCTGATCAGCCGGTGACCGCGAAAGGCCGTCTCGCGCTGGCGCGTGTCCTGCTCGGCGAGGGCGACCGCGACGGTGCGGAACGCCTGGTGCAGACGGTGTTCCGATCGGAAGAACTGTCGGAGCGCACCGAATCCGACGTGATCGATGCGTTCCGCGACCTCCTCGGCCGCGAGGATTATCAGGCACGCATGGACATGCGCATCGGCGCGAAGGATTTTGCGGCGGCGATGCGTGCCGCCCATCATCTCGACGACGATGCGGTGTCGATCGTCAAGGCCTGCAGTGCGGTCAAGGGCAACGACGACCATGCCTCCGATGACCTCGATTCGGTCGCGACCGCTGCTCGCGAGGATCTCGGCTACGTGCTGTGCCGCGCGCAATGGCTGATGAAGAACGACAAGGTCGCCGAAGCCGCTCGCCTGATCCTTGCCGCGCCGAAACGGACCATGACGCTGCAGGACACCGACGAATGGTGGCGCGTGCGCCGCGGTCTTGCGCGAAAGCTGCTCGACCAGGGCGATGTCCAGAACGCCTATGAGATGGTGCGCGATGCCGCGCCACCGGCAAGCGAGGGCTACCGCGCGGACTCGCATTTCATGCCCGGCTGGATTGCGCTCCGCTATCTCGACGATGCGAATGCCGCGCTTTCGCACTTCGCGCATATCGACGAGGGGTGCAAGAACCCGATCACGCTGGCGCGGGCGGCCTATTGGCGCGGTCGCGCCAACGAAGCGCTCGGCGACAAGGATGCCATGCGCGCCGAATACGAGGCGGCAGCCAGCCACTCAACGGCCTATTATGGGCAGTTGGCACGCGCGAGACTTGGTCTGAACGACATCGAGTTGCGCACGCCGCCGCAGGGCGATGCGCCGGGCAGTGCGGCGAAAGAGATCGTGCACGCGGAAGAGATGCTTTATGCGATCGGCGATCGCGACGCCGCGATCCTGTTTGCGGCTGATCTTGCCGGAGAGAGCACCGACGTTCCGACGCTGGCGGCCGTCGCCGACGTCACCGGCCGCAACAATGATGCGCGCGCCATGCTGGAGCTCGGCAAGACGGCGCTGGGGCGGGGACTTCCGCTCGACGCCTATGCCTTTCCGACCATCGGCATCCCGGAGCACGATGCGATCGGACCGGCCATCGATCGCAGCATCATCTATTCGGTCGCGCGTACCGAGAGCGCGTTCAATCAGAAGGATCGCTCGAGTGCGAGCGCCGTCGGCCTGATGCAGGTCACGCCGGAGGCCGGCCGCGACACGGCGAAACGATTCCACGTCGAGTATGATTGGGACAGGATGGTCTCCGATCCCGTCTACAACACGCAAATGGGCGCGGCCGAGGTCAGCGCGCTGCTCAGGGAATACAAGGGCAACTACCTCATGACGTTTGCCGGCTACAACGCCGGCCGTGGCCGCGTGCGCGACTGGATCAAAGCCTATGGCGATCCGCGCGATCCCAATGTCGATGCCGTCGATTGGGCGGAGCGCATTCCGTTTGCCGAGACGCGCAACTATGTCCAGCGCGTGATGGAGAACCTCCTGGTCTATCAGCATCGATTCGACGGCACCTCACCGGCGATCGCAACGATCGATCACCGGGCGCCCGCTGCCCAGGAGGCCGCGAGCGCAGTGCCGTGAGGCGGCGGCGAGTCTCGCAGCGATCGCGGCATTGCATCGCGGCCCGTAATTGTACGGGCCTGCGATCAATCCGGCTGTAGTTCCTCTTAACCTAATCCTCCTTGACCCACTCCGAGAGCGGCTTGACGTCCGGCGGCTTGCCGTAGCCGCGCGTCCACAGATCGACAACCCATTCGGTCTTGGTCGTGCGATCGACCAGGACGGCGGTATTGTGCGGCAATTGCAGGATCAACGGATTGCCGCGGTAATGAGGGTCGCCCACGGAATGATATTTGAAAAGACCCCACTCCTGCAGGACCAGCAGGAGGCTCGTCATGTTTCGGGTGGTGTCCCAGCAATCGAAATTATGCTCGGCGTCGAGCGTCCGGATATCGGCGCTCGCGACCCGCTTGTCCGTGCCGATGATCGGTCCCACGCGGCGGTCGAACCAGATCACGGCTTTCTGGACGGCAGCTCGTTCGGCGGCGGCCGAGGCGCGCCCGGTTGCGAGAATCCTGGTGAGCGCCTTGCGGTCGGCCGGAGTGAAGTCCAGCTCTTCGCGGCGCCGGCAGACGAAGCCGTAACACACGGTCATCGAGGTGGCCGACGGCGGAAAGATCGACACCGAGGTGTAGAGGGCCGCCTGTGGCGCCGTGAGTTCCATCGTAGAGGCGGTTGCTGTGTGCCAGCACAATCCGGATGCAGCGGTCAACAGACCGCACCAGGCTAGCATCGCAGCCGATCGCTTCATGTTGGTGAACCCCATCGGCGTTCGAATGCCACCTTGTTACGCCGCTGCATGCATGGCAGGGATCGGCGCCGATTTGCCCTTGATCTGGGTCCGGTGCATCACCCGCCGCATGCTGTTGTCGAAGGGATCGCGGCGGTGCATCGTGCTGCGGTTGTCCCACAACAGGAGGTCGCCCACGCGCCAGTGATGCTCGTAGCAGAATTTCGGCTGCGTGGCGTAGGCCCAGAGCTCGTCCAGCAGCTTCGACGAGCGATCCGCATCGTAGCCTTCGATGTAGGAATTCCGGCGCCGCCCCAGATACAGCATCGCTTCGCCCGTTTCCGGGTGAACGCAGAGCGAGGGATGCCACGCGCCGGGTGCCTTGTGCGGATCATCGGTGGGCGTCACGCCCTTTCGCAGGAAACCGCCTGAATTGTAGGTGCCGTCATGCTTGATGCGGCGGCCTGCGATGGCTTTACGTAAATGATCCGGAAGCTGACGCGCGGCTTCCACCATGCTGCAGAGCCAGGTGTTGCCGCCTGTGTCGGGAATTTCCAGCGCGTAGAGCATCGAGGCGAAGGGTGGAACGTCCAGATAGCTCATATCGGTGTGCCACACCGCTTCGCCCGAGCCGAGCGCGCCGATCGGCGCGCCGGCAGTATCGAGCACATTCGACACGACATAAATGTCAGGATAGCCGGCCGGCGAGAGGCGCCCGTTCTCCTGATTGGGCGGCGGGTCGAGATCGCCGAGGCCGCGGCTGAAATCTAAGAGATCGTCGTCGCTGATCGTCTGATCGCGAAACAGAAGCGCGCCGTATCTTGCGAAAGAGGCATGGATGGCTTGCCGAGCCGGCGCGGAGACCTTGCGTAGATCGACGTCCAATATCTCGGCCCCGACAACGGGGGTCAACTCTCTGGTCGAGATCGCCATGGGTTCTCCCTCGCAGTTCGCGAATGACTCATTTTGACACCGAAGAGTGTCACCTAAACCCTGCATCGTCAACGCGAGAGGGTTGACAGCATCAGCCGGCCAATGAAACCTGTCGTTGCACGGGGAAAAAGTCGCGAGAGGCCAATACAATGACAACAAAAGGCAAGGTACTCGCGGCTTCCTGTCTGATGTATTTCCTGTTCTACATGGATCGCGTGAATATATCCTCGCTCGCGCCCATCATCAGCAAGGAATTGCAGCTCAACGCATTCCAGCTTGGCATCGTCTTTTCCGCCTTCGCCTATCCGTATGCCATCTTCCAGATCATCGGTGGCTATATGGGTGACAGGCTCGGCCCGAAAGCAACGCTCGGACTCTGTGGCCTATTGGTCGGCGTAGCGACGATATGGACAGGGCTCGCGGGCGGACTTGTCGGCCTCGTCTGCGCGCGCACTCTGTTGGGCGCTGCCGAAGGGCCGGCCTTTCCGACCGCGACGCGGGCTCTCGCCGCCGTCATGCCGCCCGCCGAGCGCGGCTTTGCCCAAGGCATCACGCATTCCTCCTCGCGGCTCGGCAACGCCGTAACGCCAGCGGTCGTGGCCGCTCTGGTCGCCGTGTCGAGCTGGCGGGGGAGCTTCGTCACATTCGGCCTTTGCAGCCTCGCCTGGACCCTGCTTTGGCTCGCCATCTACCGGACCGACAAAGGTGCGGAGCAGGCGGCCTTAAAGCCAGTTTCTGGCGAGGGCGAAGTCCCCTTCCTTACGGTGTTCAAGCGCGTGCGGCCGATCACGCTGATCGACTTCTGCTACGGCTGGGTGCTGTGGACCTACCTGAACTGGACCCCGCTCTTCCTCGCCCACCAGTACAAGCTTGATCTCAAGCACACGGCCGTGTTCGCAACGGGAATCTTTTTCGCCGGCGTCATCGGTGACACCCTTGGCGGGCTGATCAGCGACTACCTCTACAAGCGCTACCGGAGTCTCGGCATCTCGCGGCTGGGCGTTATCGGCGCCGGATTTGCGCTCTCGCTCGTGTTCATCGTTCCGATGACCTTTATATCGGATCTGGTGACGGCCGCCGTGCTGCTCAGCGCGGCGTTCTTCTTCCTGGAGTTCATCGTGTCTCCGATCTGGTCGCTGCCGATGGACCTCATGCCGTCGCGATCGGGCACGGCGAGCGGGATCATGAATTTTGGATTTGGCATGGCCGGAATCGTCTCGCCGCTGGTGATCGGCGGGCTGGTCAACTGGACGGGGAATTGGTCGCTGGCCTTTTCGACATCGATCGCGATCGTCGTGTGCGGCCTTGTCGCAACGCTCGTTGTCGGCAGTCGCATGGGGTTTGGAAAGGGCGCTCCGGCCGTGGTCGTCGGCGCTTGATATCCTTGAAGATTCCGCACGCCGGTTAAGGTAAACAAGACCTTTCGGTTCGAAATCCGGCGCGCCTCAAATATAGGGTTTCGCGGGGCAAAGGGGGCCAACGCGAAATCGCGAGGCAGCGTCATGCAGATGTCAGTGCGCACGTCCGACCGCCGGTGTGAGGTGGCCGTAGGCGTGGCGTCGCCCTTCAGCCGCTCGCGCACGCTGGATGTCCTGCGCGGGATCGCGATCGCAGGCGTGATGGCGATCCACGTCTCGCAAAGCTTTCCGTCGGGCCTGCACGTCGTCGATTTCGTGTTCTCGTCCGGCTGGGCCGGCGTCAACGTGTTCTATTTCGTCAGCGCGCTGACGATGTGCCTGATGTGGACGCAGCGCGAAGGGGAGCAGCACCCGACGCGCAAATTCTACATTCGCCGCTTCCTTCGCATCGCGCCGCTGTTCTGGCTCGCGATCCCGCTCTACCTCGTGGTGAACGGAACCGGGCCGAGCCACGATGCGCCGGACGGCATCGCGCCCCATCAGGTGATCCTGACCGCGCTGTTCCTGCACGGCTTCTGGCCGGACTCCATCAACAGCGTGGTGCCGGGCGACTGGTCGATCGCCGCCGAGATGACGTTCTACGCCGTCTTCCCGCTCGTGATCGCAGCCTTCGGGGCACGCCGGCACCTTTATCTCTTGCTCGCGATCGCCATCAATCTCTTCAACGTTTGTTTCTTCAAGCCCTGGGCCTATCCGTTCTTCGTGAGCCATTACGGAGCCGGCCACGAGGCATTCGTCTGGAACGCGCTGCATCTGAGCTTCCTGAATCAGCTTCCGATCTTCCTGACCGGTTGCGCGCTGTTCTTTGCGCTGCGCGACGGCTTTGCGAGATCGGATGCCGCGATGCTCGCGGGCTGGATTGCGCTCGCCTTCCTTGCCAATCGCGCGACGCCCTCACATGAGTTCAACTACCTCATCATCAATCTGGTGCTCGGCGCGTTGGTTTACGGCTGCATCCGTTTCGCGCTCCGCTTCGCCCTGCTCGAAGCGCTCGGCCGCAATTCCTATTCCATGTATCTGTCGCATTTCGCCGTGATCCATGGCCTGCGGCTGCTCTGGCCGCTTGGCGACGGGCTGGTCTCGCTCGTCATGGCTTACGCGTTCACCGCGCTCGTCAGCTATGTCGTGTCGGTCGCGACCTGGCGGCTGGTCGAGCGGCACGCCCAGGCGGTGGCGCAGCGGTTGACCTCCTCATCGAGGCGCGTGGATATCGATGTGGTTGCGTCGCGAAGCGCCGCTTGAACTCTGGCTCAGCGCCTGGCTCTCGCCGACAAAATCTCCTCCGCATCTTGACATCGAACGTGCAGGGTCTGAATGACTGGCGTTTGATCGCGCTTGATACGGAGGAAATGCCGATTTGACGTCAGCCACAAACTCGAGCGGCGAAATTCCTGAAGCCTTCGTGGCCGTCGACTGGGGGACCTCCAGCTTTCGCGGCTGGCTGATGTCGGCCAATGGCGAGGTGAGGGCGGAGAGCCGCGGCAGCGAAGGCATGCTGCATTGTGCAAGTAGCGGCTTTGCGCCGGTGCTGCGCGATCACCTTGCGCGCCTTGGTGCGCGGGATGGCACACCGATCCTGATTTGCGGCATGGCGGGCGCGCGGCAGGGCTGGGCCGAGGCGCCCTACCTGAAGACGCCGACGCGTCTCGACGCCCTGCACAAGGGCGCCATCCGGATCGACGCACAAGGCGACATCCGCATTCTGCCGGGGCTCGCACAAGCAAGAGCCGACCAGCCCGACGTCATGCGCGGGGAAGAGACGCAGCTTCTGGGGGTGACAGAGCCCGACTTTACGGGGCTCGTTTGCATTCCCGGCACCCACAGCAAATGGGTCAAGATCGAAGCCGGTGAGGTCGTCGCATTCTCGACCTACATGACCGGCGAGCTGTTTTCGGTGATCGCTCAGCACAGCATCCTCGCGCACGCCGTCGAGCCGGCCGGTTCGTCACCGGCGGACGGCGAGCCGTTCCGCGAGGGCCTTGCGACGGCGCTGGCTCAGCCGGCAGGATTGACCGCATCATTGTTTCGGCTGCGCGCCGCGCAGCTTTTGGGTTTCGAGCAGCGCGCTGACGGCGCGGCGCGGCTGTCGGGCCTTCTCATCGGAACCGAAATCGCCGATGCGCTGCAGCGGCACGGGCGGGCGCGTTCGCTGCGGCTGATCGGAGCGGGCGGCCTGGGCCGGCTTTACCAGGCCGCGCTGACGGCGCAGGGTTTCGACGTGACGGCGGTCGATGCCGAAGAGGCGTCGCGGCGAGGCCTCGGCAAGGCCGCGATCAACATTTGGGGAGCGCAGACATGATGCAGCCCGTCACTCGATCAACTACTCAGCCGATTCCCTGGCCCAAGGTGAAACGCTCGCTGGTGGCGATCCTGCGCGGTATCCGGCCCGATGAGGCAGAGGCGATCGTCGGCGCGCTGATCGAGGCCGGCTTTGAATTGATCGAGGTGCCGCTGAACTCGCCTGATCCCTTCGTCTCGATCGAGCGCCTCGCCAGGCGCTTCGGGAACGACTGCTGGATCGGAGCAGGAACTGTTCTGAGCGCGGCCGACTGCGCGCGCGTAGCCGATGTCGGCGGACGGTTGATGGTCAGCCCGAACGTGGATGCCGATGTGCTGGCGATGGCGAATGCGCGGCAGATGGTGACCATGCCCGGCGTGTTCTCGCCAACCGAAGCCTTTCTTGCGCTGCGCGCCGGAGCCTCGGCGCTGAAATTCTTTCCGGCGTCCGTGCTGGGGCCGTCAGGCATTGCCGCGCAGCTCGCGGTCCTGCCGAAGGACACGGTCGTTGGCGCGGTCGGCGGCGTGTCGGACAAAAACCTTGCCGCCTATGCAGCGGCAGGGATCAAGAGTTTCGGACTTGGCTCCAGCCTCTATCGCCCGGGCATGACGGCAGCCGAGGTGCGAGAGACGGCGCTGGCCTCGGTCCGCGCCTACGACCGCGCGCTGGACGAGGCTGTCACGGCGGCCCAGATGTGAAGCGCGAAAAGCACGTTTGCCAACACGGCAAGCAGGCTGATGATGTCGATCAGAATGCTCATGGTTCCCTCCGCTTTGGAGGGTTTAGGACGTGGCGCTGCCGCTTTCCGTGATCTCGGTCACGTGTCACGGATACGGCTTCTTCGACGACGCGGGAAGCGATTTGCACGTCCGCCCGGATTTCGCCTCGATGAGATCGCTGGGCGCGCCCTTGCGATTGTCGAGTTTCCAGGTTCCTTCGGAACGCTTCCCCGCGTGTTTTGTTTTCTCCGCTCCAACGATGGAGAACTTGAATGAAGCAAACGATGATTGTCCTGGCGGCGATGCTGATCGGCGCAACTGCGTATGCGGCAGAGAAACCGGGCGCGTCCAAGATGTCGCCTGGTCACGAGATGCAGAATTCGCCCACATCCACCACCAAGGGCGCTTCGGAATATAGCCCCGGCGACAAGATGAAGGACAAAGGGACGGTCGGACGCGCACGCGGCGCATCGGAAAATACGCCGGGCGATCGCATGAACGATAAGCGCAAGAAGTATTAAGTCGGCTGCGACGCCGGTTTTTGACGCGAGGGGCTGCGGTGCGTTGTCGTGCTGCAGCTCTTTGTCCATGGGTCTCATTTGCGCGACGAAGCCGCGCGAATGGTAGCCGACAGGCCTATTCCTCATCCGACCCCGGTGCCCGCCGCAGCATGAAGTGGCCGAACGCTGCAGCGATCGGCTTCGTCGGATCGTCCTGCCAGGCCTGCGCCTCGAAGGCGACGATGCGCCGCCCCTGCTTGACGATCGAGACGCGGGAGCTGGTGTCGAGCGCGCGCCCCGAGCGCAGATAATTGATGGTGAGTCCGATCGGCTTCGGCCGTGCTACCCCGCCAGGCTCAGCCACCCCACCAAGCTCATTCGTGACCCCGACGATCGCAGCCGTTTCCAGGAAGGCGCCGGTCATGCCGCCATGGATCGCGGGCAGGATGGGGTTGCCGATGATCCGTTCTGAGAACGGCATCACGAGCGTACCGTCGTCGGCGATGCTGATGCCGAGGAAGCGCGCGAACGGGCTGTTGGCGAATGGGCCGGCCGGATCCTCCGGCGCCTCCAGCGGTGGCAGCGCGCCGTCGTTCAGCCGGCCGTCGGCGAGCATATTGGTGCGATTGGCGCCGATCATGAAGCAGGCGGTTGCGGTCGCGACCGGATCGTCCTCGGAGTCCTGGTAGGCGGTGGCGCGCACGAAAGCGATGCTGCGGGTGACGCGATAGCAGAGCGAATGCGCCCGGATGGCAAGGCCCGGGGTGGCGGGCTTCTGATAATCGATGCGCAGATCAAGCGTCGCGATCGCGCGCGTGCCGTCGAGCGCGAGCTGGACCGCCATGCCGCAGCTCTCATCCAGCATGGCGGTGACAACGCCGCCGTGGAGCACGCCGGTCTCGGAGTCGCCGACAAAGGCCGGCCGGTAGGGCAGGCTCGACCAGGCCTCGCCGGGTGCGGCCCGATCGAGCTGAAGTCCGCTGATATGACCATAGGTCGAGCGGCGGCGGCCGATCGCTTCAGCCAGCGAGTCGAACGGCAGGGGAGCGTTGAAAATGGTGGTCTCCGACATGGCCGCCGTTGTAGACCACGGCAGGGTGGCGAGCAAAAACCCTTGTTTTAAAGGGGGAAATGCAGTAGGCGCGCCGGGAATCGGGCGCCCAACTCTAAAAAATACGCTGAATCCCCGGGAATTCTGAACAAAGCTGTGCAGAAAACCCTGTTTTTCCCGTGTGTTCGTCTATTGTCAGATCGGTCCGAATCAAAGGAGTTCGAATGGCCACCCAACTTTCCAAGTCTCAACTGGTTGAGAGAATTTCCACCGCGACCGAACTGTCCAAGCGCGACGTCAAGAACGTCATGGATACGCTGGTCGATGTCGGTCACAAGGAGCTCAAGAAGAACGGGATCTTCCTCGTCCCCGGCTTCGCGAAGTTCGTTGTCGTCAAGAAGCCGGCAACGAAGGCGCGGAAGGGCACCAATCCGTTCACGGGCGAGGAGATGATGTTCAAGGCAAAGCCCGCTCGCAAGATCGTCCGGGCGAGGCCGGTCAAGGCTGCGAAGGACGCAGTCTAAGAGAAAAAGGCCCCCTTCAACGGGGGCCTTTTGTTTTGACGTCCTCACGGTTCCCTTGAGAGCACGCGGCGCCACCCGTATCGCGGGGTCGCGCGAGATGCGCTATGGTCGGTGGACCGACCTTTAAGGGAAACGCTGAAGGAATTGATGTGAGTGTGCCCAATCCCGCCGCTGGCAAGGTCGTTGCCGCGAACGCGTTAGCGAACATCCCAAAGCTCGTCACCGCCTATTTCGCGTCGAAGCCGGATCCCGCCGATCCCGCCCAACGTGTCGCGTTCGGTACCTCGGGTCATCGCGGCACGTCGCTGAAAACCTCGTTCAACGAGAACCATATTCTCGCGACCACGCAGGCGATCTGCGACCACCGCCGAGAGGCGGGCCTCACGGGGCCGCTGTTTATCGGCATTGACACCCATGCGCTCGCAGAACCTGCGCTCGCCAGCGCCATCGAGGTGTTTGCCGCCAATGGCGTCGACATCATGGTCGACGAGCGCCGCGGCTACACGCCCACCCCCGCTGTGTCGCATGCGATCATCGCCTACAACAAGGGACGGACGAGCGGGCTTGCCGATGGCGTCGTGATTACGCCCTCGCACAATCCGCCCGAGGACGGCGGCTACAAATACAACCCGCCGCATGGCGGCCCCGCCGACACCGACGTTACGGGCAAGGTCGAGAGGCAGGCTAACCGCTATCTGGAGCAGGGGCTCAAGGGCGTTTCGCGCATGCCGTACGACCGGGCGCGGAAGTCGCCGTCGGTTCATGCGTTCGATTACATCAGCCCTTATGTCGCCGATCTCGAAAACGTCGTGGACATGGCGCTGATCAGATCGTCCGGCGTGCGGATCGGGGCCGATCCGCTTGGCGGCGCCGCGGTCCATTTCTGGCAGCCGATCGCCGAGCGCTACGGCATCGATCTGACGATCGTGAACGATGTAGTCGATCCGACCTTTCGCTTCATGACGGCGGATTGGGATGGCAAGATCCGCATGGATTGCTCATCGCCTTACGCGATGGCAAGCCTGATCCAGATGCGCGACCGCTTCGACGTCGCCTTCGCCAACGACACCGACGCCGACCGCCACGGCATCGTCACGCGGTCGAGCGGGCTGATGAACCCGAACCATTTCCTCGCCACCGCGATCGCCTATCTGTTCAGCCGGCGCGCGAATTGGGCCGGCGATGCCGCGATCGGCAAGACCGTCGTCTCCTCATCGATCATCGACCGCGTCGCGCGCAAGCTGAACCGCAAGCTCGTGGAGACGCCGGTCGGCTTCAAATGGTTCGTCGAGGGGCTCGGTCATGGCGGATTCGGCTTTGCCGGCGAGGAGAGCGCCGGCGCCTCGTTCGTCAAGCGCGACGGCTCGGTGTGGACCACCGACAAGGATGGAATCATCCTGGGGCTGGTTGCCGCAGAGATCCTGGCCGCCACCGGACAGGATCCGAGCCAGTATTTTGGCAATCTCACCGCCGAGCTCGGCATGCCCTTCTACGAGCGGATCGACATGCCGGCGACCGCGCCGTTGAAGAATGCATTGAAGGCGGTGACGCCGGAGAAGCTCAACATGAAGGAGCTCGCAGGCGATGCCGTGCGCGCGATGCGCACCACCGCGCCCGGCAATGGCCAGCCCTTCGGCGGCATCAAGGTCGAAACCGGGATGGGCTGGTTTGCGGCGCGGCCGTCAGGAACCGAGGATGTCTGCAAGATCTACGCCGAAAGTTTTCGCGATGAAGCGCATCTGAAGCGCATCCAGAGCGATGCGCAGGCGGCGCTCGGCCGGCTGGTTTGATGCCGGCGTTATAAGCCGAAATAGAGGGGAGGAACTCTTGATGAAGGCGCTCAATGCTGCATCGATCTTGCCAGAGGACGGCACCGCGGGAACGCTGGTGGGCCGGGTCTGGCTGCCACAGGCAGGTGGGCCGGCCGTAGCGGCGGTGCGCGGTGATGGCGTGTTCGATGTGACGCAAGCTTTTCCAACGGTGAGCGCGCTGGCCGAGGTCGCGAAGCCGGCTGCCGCGTTGTGCGAGGCCAAAGGTGTGCGGATCGGAAGCCTCAACGAGATCGTTGCCAACACACCACCCGACACGCGTGATGCGACAAGACCCTGGCTGCTCGCGCCGGTCGATCTTCAGGTGCTCAAAGCGGCGGGCGTGACCTTCGTGGTCTCGATGCTCGAGCGCGTCATCGAGGAGCGGGCGCGCGGCAATCCATCCTCGGCGGCGGCAATCCGCAAGGAGGTGGAGCGGCTGGTCGGGGATGATCTTTCGAAACTCAAGCCGGGTTCGAAGGAGGCGATGCATCTCAAGGAGGTGCTGATCTCGCAACAGGCCTGGAGCCAGTATCTCGAGGTCGGGATCGGGCCGGACGCCGAGGTCTTCACCAAGGCGCCGGTGCTGTCGTCGGTCGGCACGGGCATGGATGCCGGCGTGCATCCGAAATCGACCTGGAACAATCCCGAGCCGGAGGTGGTGCTGGTCGTGTCAAGCACGGGCAAGATCGTCGGCGCCACGCTCGGCAACGATGTCAACCTGCGCGACTTCGAGGGGCGCTCGGCGCTGCTGCTCTCCAAGGCAAAGGACAACAACGCCTCCTGTGCGGTGGGCCCGTTCGTGCGGCTGTTCGATAGTTCGTTCTCGCTCGACGACGTCAGGACGATGGACATCACCATGACGGTCGAGGGCGAGGACGGCTTTGTGCTCGACGGCCATTCCTCGATCGGCAAGATCAGCCGCGACCCGGAAGACCTGGTGTCGCAGACGATCGGCGCGGTGCATCAATATCCGGACGGATTTGCGCTGTTCCTCGGCACCATGTTCGCGCCGGTGAAGGACCGCGACACGCCGGGGCAGGGCTTTACCCACAAGCGCAACGACGTTGTCACCATTCGCACCGCCAAGCTCGGCAAGCTGATCAATCGCATGCGTACAAGCGATGAATGCGAGCCGTGGGCCTTCGGCATCGGCGCGATGCTGAAGAATCTCGCAAGCCGCGGCGCGCTCAAGTGAGCGCGCTTATGCGAGCGCGGATCGCATGCGCTCCCTGAGACTCCTGGCGGACGACCTCACGGGCGCGCTCGACACCTCGGCGGAATTCGTCGGCGCGTTCGGGCCGATCGACGTGGTGTGGTCCCCCGCGCCGCTTGCGGCCGGCGAGCAAAGTCTTGCTAGCGACAGCGGCACGCGCGAGCTTGCGTCCGGCGAGGCGTTTGCGATTCTACGCAAGCTTGCGCCGCTCCTCGATGGCGCCGGCATCGCCTTCAAGAAGATCGACAGCCTGTTGCGCGGACCCTGGGTCGCCGAGCTCGACGCTTGCCTTAAGGCGGGCAAGTGGGACGCCTGTATTGTCGCTCCGGCCTTCCCGCATCAGGGCAGGGTCACGCGAAGCGGCAAGCAATTTTCCCGCACGCTCGACGGACATTGGACCGCGGTCGGCGACGACATCCTCCGGCGGCTCCGCGATCGAGGGTTGGAGGCGCGGATCGCCGGTCTTGCGGCGCCGCTTGAAAAAGGCATCAATGTCTTCGATGCCGAAACTGACGCCGACCTCGATCGCGTCGCCGACATCGGCCGTACATTCAAGAGCCGGCTGTTGTGGTGCGGCAGCGGCGGTCTCGCCACCGCGCTGGCGCGGGGGGCTGACGCCGCGGTCTCTGCTCGACTGACAACGCCGGTGCTGGGTGTCTTCGGCTCCGACCATCCGGCCACTGCGGCCCAGCTTGCGAGATGCGGGCGCGTGGTGATCCGAAGCGCCGACATCGGATCGGATATCGACCAGATCGGGCGCGCGCTGGATCGGGGTGTCGTCTTCGTCCAATTGAAGACGGCTGGCGCGCTTTCGCGCAGCGAAGCGGCCAGCCGCTTTTCGCAAGAGATCGCGCTTCTCAGCCGGGCGATCGATCCGCCCAGGACCGTCGTCGTCGCCGGCGGCGAGACCCTCAAGGCCCAGATGCTGGCAGTCGGGGCAAGCGCCTTGCACGTCCTCGGCCGGCTCGAGCCCGGCCTTCCCAAATCTGTGATACGAGGCGGGCGCTGGGCGGGGGTTGACGTCATATCGAAGTCCGGTGCTTTTGGGCCGCCGGATCTGTGGTCGAAGCTGCTCAAGCGGAACGGTCTGACCTAGAGGGGAACATCATGGCCAAGCGACATCTCGCCATCACGATGGGCGATCCTGCCGGCATCGGCCCCGAGATCATCGCGAAGGCCTGCGCGAAGCTGCGTGATCGCCTTGATGCCTCCGATCTGAAACTCCTGATCATCGGCAGTCACCGCGCGCTCGACCGAGCCAAGACGCAGGTCGCGGCCAATCTCGACATCGCGCAAGTCGGGCTCGACGACAATGAATGGCCGAATCTTGCCTTCCTGCAGGCGGATAAGGAAAGCGATGCGATTGCGCCCGGCGTGCTTTCGGCCGATGGCGGCCGCTTTGCCTACAAGGCGGTCGAGCACGGCGTAAAGCTTTCGCTGTCCGGCCGCGTCGCCGGCATCGTCACCGCGCCGCTCAACAAGGAAGCGCTGAACAAGGCCGGCTATCACTATCCCGGCCATACCGAGATGCTGGCGGCGCTGACCGGCGTGCGCGGCTCGGTGATGCTGCTTGCTCATGGAAACATGCGCGTGAGCCATGTTTCCACGCACGTTGCCCTGCAGGACGTTCCAGCGCGGCTGACGCCGGAGCGGCTGCGGCTCGTGATCGACCTCACGCACAAGGCGCTGGTCGCGATGGGGATCGCGAAGCCTACGATTGCAGTCGCTGCGCTCAACCCGCATGCGGGCGAAGGCGGCTTGTTCGGGCGTCAGGATATCGAGGTGTCAGCGCCGACGATTGCGAAGGCGGTAGCTGATGGTTTCGACGTGGTCGGACCCATCCCCGGCGACACCGTCTTTGTCAAGCTGCGCGCAGGGCAATATGACGCGGTTGTCGCGATGTATCACGACCAGGGGCACATTCCGGTCAAGCTGCTTGGCTTCGAGGTCGATCCGGCAACCGGCAAATGGCAGGAGCTGTCCGGCGTCAACATCACGCTGGGGTTGCCGATCATCCGCACCTCCGTCGATCACGGCACGGCGTTCGATATCGCAGGCAAGGGCATCGCCAATGAGCGCAGCATGATCGAGGCGATCGAATATGCCGAACGCCTAGCGGGTGGCGCCTGGACGCAGCGGTGAGAGATGTGATCAGCAGCGATGCCGCAGGCCGTCGCGGCTCCTATAACTGCCGCTTGCCGGATCATAAGAGCGGGCGCGAAGGCAGGCGGGCCGAGCGGGCGGCGGGCCGATCACCACCTGCGAAGGGTAGGGCAAGGGCGAGCGATAGGAATTGCCTGCACGCAGGCCCGCAATCCCGAGCCAGGCGGTCGAGGGATCGTCGGTGAAATTTCCCGGGAAGAAGCCGTTGGTCGGATAATCGCGGTTGTCGTCGCGATTGTCGTAATACCAACCGGACGTGTTGCCGTAGCGCAGCGGGCGGAGGCCGAGGTCTTGCGCCTGCGCCATGCCCGTGGTCAGCACCGTCACGATGCCTGCCGCCGCCATCGTCTTTCGCCACGTGGTCATAGGCGTATCCCCCGCATCATGGCCGGATGGTTCCCCAATCGCCTTTCCAGCCGGACAATCGTCCCTTCCGGAACTGTAGATACAGCGCGTCGCTGCGGCTCGCGAGCGCCGCGCCCTTCACATTGGGCAGCGCGACGAGGAGCTCATCGCCGGGACGGCCGCGCACATAATAGAGCTGCACGCCGAGCGCCTGCGAGGCCTGGTCCGGCGTCATGCCGAACGTCAGCGGAATGTTGGGTGGCGTGAGCTGCTGGGCGAATGCCGGTGCGAGCGCGAGGCAGGCCAGCACCAGGACTGCCGCGGCCGGGTTACGCTTTCGATTCTTGCGGCTCGTCATGCGTCTCACTCCACCGCCGCCAGCGTGCCGCCCGGCGTCCAGCCGCCGCCCAGCGCCTGAAACAGGCTCGTTGCCGCCAAAAGCTTGTTCAGCCGAACCGTGACCAGGTTGTTTTCGGCCGTGAACAGCGTCTGCTCGGTCTGCAGCACGGTGATCAGGTTGACGGTACCGCCGGCGAGCTGCTTTTCGGCGACGTCGAAGGCCGCGCGCGAGGCGGCGACCACCTGTTGCTGCAGCCTTTCCTGCAGTGTGAACTTCTGCAGCGCGATCAGCGCTTTCTCGACGTCGGTGAACGCCGACAGCACGGCCTTGCGATAGGCGTTGAGATCCTGAAGCTGCACGCCCTTGGCCTGCTTCAATTGGCTATCCAGCAGGAAGCCGTCGAAGATCGGCTGGCTCAGGCTTGCGGTCAGCGTGTAGAACCACGCCCCCGGCGTGAACAGCGAGGCCAGCGCCGCGCTCTCGAAACCGGTGGTGCCGGTCAACTGGATCTGCGGGAAGAAGGCCGCGCGTGCGGACTCGACGCTGAAATTGGCGGCCGAAAGCTGCGCCTCGGTCTGCCTGATATCCGGCCGCTGATAGAGCAGCTCTGACGGCAGCCCCGGCGTCACGCGCGGCACCGCGATCCGGCTCAACGAGCCGCCACGGACGGTGAGGTTCGCGGGTGCTCGCCCGACCAGCAGCGCCAGTGCGGCGATGTTCTGGCCGAGCGTGACCTCGAGCGGCGGGATCGCAGCGCGCTGGGTCGCCGCCAGCGCCTCCTGCTGCGACACCTCGAGCTGCGAAGCCGTGCCGCCGTTGAACTGCTTCTTGATCAGGCTCAGGATACGCTCGGCGGCCGCGAGGTTGCGGCGGGTGACGCGGAGCTGATCCTGAGCGGCCAGCACCTCAAAATAGGTATTGGCGACGCTGACGATAGCCGTGAGCGTCACGACCTCGCGGTTATAGCGCGCGGAGGTAGCGTTCTCCTCCGCGGCATAAAGCGTTGCGCGGTTCTTGCCCCAGAAGTCGAGTATGTAACTTGCGGTCAGGCTCGAGGTGAAAGTGTTGAAGGTGGCTCCGCCAAAGCCGCCACCGCTGCTGCTGGTGGCCGAAGACGTCTTCTGCCGTTCGGCGCTGCCGTTGCCCGTCAGTGTCGGCAACAGCGGCGCACCGGACACGCCGACTTGCGCATCGGCCTGCACGATCTGCGCGATCGCGACCGCGATATCGAGGTTGTAGACCTGCGCCGTGTCGATCAGCAAGGTCAGCTCGCCGGAGCGGAAACCGCGCCACCAATCCAGCATGGGAACGTGCGCATCGGCGTCGCTTTTCGCCGCCGCGCGATAGGCCGCAGGCACCTCCAGATTGAGCGCGGGTCGTTCGGTGCCGATGATGCAGCCCGACAGCGCAGGGGCCAGCGCGAGCGCAAGCAGCCCCTTGATCCCAAAATGGGTCCGCACACGTCCAGCAGCCACGTTTGACACTACCCCTGACATCTACTCACCCGGTTGCAGCGAAGGTCCGGGTGTATGAGGTGCCGCCCCGCCCCGAAGACGTTGGCTCCATAGGCGAAACCTGTCCAGATACAAATAGATCACAGGTGTGGAATAAAGCGTCAGGGCTTGACTGAGGATCAGGCCGCCGACGATGGCAATGCCCAGCGGCTGGCGCAATTCGGCGCCTTCGCCGAGCCCCAGCGCCAGCGGCAACGCGCCCAGCATCGCGGCCATCGTCGTCATCATGATCGGGCGGAAGCGGAGCAGGCAGGCTTCGCGAATCGCATCGAGCGGGCTCAAGCCGCGCTGCCGTTCGGCGTCCAGCGCGAAATCGATCATCATGATCGCGTTCTTCTTGACGATGCCGATCAGCAGGATGACGCCGATCAGCGCCATGATCGAAAATTCTGTCTTGAATGCCATCAGCGCGAGCAGCGCGCCGACGCCGGCCGACGGCAGCGTGGAGAGAATGGTCAGCGGATGGATGTAGCTCTCATAGAGCACGCCGAGCACGATGTAGATGGTGATGAGCGCGGCGAGAATCAGGAAGGGCTGATTGGCGAGCGAATCCTGGAACACCTTGGCGGTGCCCTGGAACGTGCCGCGAATCGTAGCGGGGACCCCAAGCCGGTTCATGGTGGCTTCGATGGTTCTGACCGCATCGCTCAGGGAGACGCCGGGCGGCAGGTTGAACGAGATGGTGGTGGCGACCAGCAGGCCCTGGTGATTGACCCCGAGCGGGGTCGCACCCTGGCCGAAATGCGCCACCGCCGACAGCGGGATCATCGTTTCCTGTCTTGTCGAGACCGCCGAGCCGGTCGACGCCACGCCCTTGCCGGTCGCGCCGATCGAGTTGGTCGCGAGATTTCTCGCAGCCTGGGCGTTGGCTGCGGCTGCCGCCGTCGACGTCGCGGACGACACCACCGTGCCCGCCACGGCATTGGTCCCCTGCGAGCCGCCGACCGAGCCGCCCGAGGTCGAAACATAGACGTCCTTCAGCGTTTCCGGGCTCTGCCAGAAGCGCGGCGCCACCTCCATGACGACGTGATACTGGTTGCGCGCGACATAGATGGTCGAGACCTGGCGCTGGCCGAACGCGTCATAGAGCGTGTTGTCGATCTGGCTCACGGTGACGCCAAGCCTTGCTGCGGCGTTGCGGTCGATGATGACCTGGGACTCGAGCCCCTTGTTCTGCTGGTCGCTGTTGACGTCGGCCAGATTCTTCTCGTGCTGCAGCGCGGCCGCGATCTTCGGCGACCATTCGTTCGGCTCTGCAAACGAGGAGCCCTCGAGCGTGTACTGGTACTGCGCGTTGCTGGCGCGGCCGCCGACGCGGATGTCCTGCACCGCCTGCAGGAACAACGTTGCGCCCGGCACGACCGCCATCGCCCGCCTGAGTCGCGCGATCACGCCGTCGGCGCTGATATGCCGCTCGCTGACCGGCACCAGCGACATGAACATGAAGCCGGAATTGGTCTGGCCGCCGCCGGTGAAGCCGACCACGGTCTCGACCGCCGGGTCCTTCTTGATGATGCTCACGAACTGCGCGAGCTTCTTCTGCATCAACTGAAACGAGATGCTCTGGTCGGCCTGGATGATGCCGATGACCCTTCCCGTGTCCTGCTGCGGGAAGAAGCCCTTCGGGACCACGCCATAAAGATAGAAATTGAGACCTACGACCGTCGCGAGCACCAGCATGATGAAGCGCGGATGATCGAGCGCGACCGTCAGCGTGCGCCGGTAGAAATCGAGCATCGCCTCGAAGAAGCGCTCGCTCACCCGATACAGCCGGCCATGCTCGCCGGCTTCGTGGCGGAGCATCATGGCGCACATCATCGGCGTCGTCGTCAGCGAGATCGCCAGCGAAAGCACGATCGAGATCGAGATCACCATCGCGAATTCGCGAAACAGGCGACCGATGATGCCGCCCATCAGGAGGATCGGAATGAAGACCGCGATCAGCGAGACGCTCATCGAGAGCACGGTGAAGCCGACCTCGTTGGCGCCCTTGAGCGCCGCGTTCAGCGGCGACATCCCCTCCTCGATGTAGCGGGTGACGTTCTCCAGCACGACGATGGCGTCGTCGACGACGAAGCCGGTCGCGACCGTCAGCGCCATCAGCGACAGGTTATCGAGGCTGTAGCCGATCAGATACATCACGCCGAAGGTCGCGACCAGCGACACCGAGACCGCGACCACCGGGATGATAGTCGCACGCAAATTCCGCAAGAAGGCGAACACGACGAGGATCACGAGCAGCACGGCAAACACCAGCGTCCGCTCGACGTCGCGCAGCGAGGTGCGGATGGTGGAGGAGCGGTCGACGCCGACGCCGATGTCGATGGCGGGCGAGATCGAGGCGCGCAAGCTCGGCACCAGCGCTCGCACCGCATCGACCGTCGAGATGATGTTGGCGCCGGGCTGCCGGTACAGGATGATGAGCACCGCCGGCTTGCCGTTGGCAAGGCCCGCGTTGCGCAGGCTCTCCACGCCGTCGGTGACCTCGCCGACGTCGGAGAGATGCACCGCGGCGCCGTTCCGGTAGGCGACGATCAGGGATTTGTAGTCGTCGGCCTTGGTGGCCTGGTCGTTGGCGTAGATCTGGTAGCGGTTGTCGCCGACATCGATGCCGCCTTTCGGGCTGTGCGCATTGGCGCTGGCGAGCGCCGCGCGAACGTCCTCAAGCCCGATGCCGTATTTGAACAACGCCTGCGGCAACAGGTCGACGCGCACGGCGGGCAGCGAGCTGCCGCCGACGACGACCTCGCCGACGCCTTCGACCTGGGAGAGCTTTTGCGCGAGCACGGTGGAGGCGGCGTCATAGAGGTCGCCGCGGTTCGCAGTGTCGGAGGTGAGCGTGAGGATCAGGATCGGCGCATCGGCCGGATTGACCTTCTTGTAGGTCGGGTTGGTGCGCAGGCTGGACGGCAGGTCGGCGCGCGCAGCGTTGATGGCGGCCTGCACGTCGCGCGCCGCGCCATTGATGTCGCGGTTGAGCCCGAACTGCAGCGTGATGCGGGTCGAGCCGACCGTGGAGGAGGAGGTCATCTCGGTGACGTCGGCGATCTGGCCGAGGTGCTTCTCGAGGGGGCTCGCCACCGTGGTCGCGACGTCCTCCGGGCTCGCACCCGGCAGGACCGCCCGCACCGAGATCGTGGGGAAATCGACCTGCGGCAGCGGCGAAACCGGCAGCTTGAAGAATGCCACGACGCCGGCCGCCGCCAGGCCAAAGGTCAAAAGCGTGGTTGCGACCGGCCGGCGCATGAAGGGTGTCGACGGCTGCATCGCTTCACGGCCCGGCTTGGTGCGCGCTCGCGGGCCGGCCCGCAAAGCGGACGGCAAGGCGATCGAACCAGAGATAGATCACGGGCGTGGTGAACAGCGTCAGCATCTGGCTGACGAGCAGGCCGCCGACGATGGAAATGCCGAGCGGGTGGCGCAATTCCGAACCCGCGCCGGTGCCGACCATGAGCGGCAGCGCGCCGAGGACCGCGGCCATCGTGGTCATGATGATCGGGCGGAAGCGCAACAGGCAGGCCTGGTAGATCGCCTCGCGCGGGGGCTTGCCCTCGTTGCGTTCGGCATCGAGCGCGAAATCGATCATCATGATCGCGTTCTTCTTCACGATTCCGATCAGCAGGATGATGCCGATGATGGCGACGATGGTGAGGTCCTGGCGAGCCGCCATCAGCGCCAGCAGCGCGCCGATGCCGGCCGACGGCAGCGTCGAGAGGATGGTGACGGGGTGGATGAAGCTCTCGTAGAGCACGCCGAGCACGATGTAGACCGTGACGATCGCGGCCATGATCAGGAAGAGCTGGTTCGACAGCGACGACTGGAAGGCCAGCGCCGCGCCCTGGAAGCTCGTGATCACGCCAAGCGGCTGGCCGATGTCGGTCTGCGCCCGCTTGATTGCAGTGACCGCTTCTCCGAGCGAGACACCGGGCGCAAGGTTGAACGAGACGGTGGCGGAGGGGAACTGGCCGAGATGGGAAACCTGCAGCGGCGCGGTCTCCTCACGGAACTTGGCGAGCACCGAGAGCGGCACCGGCGCCGAGCCGACGGAAGAGGGCAAATAGATATCCGACAACGACTGCAGCGAGTTCTGCAGGGTCGGATCAGCCTCGAGGATCACGCGATACTGGTTGGAGTTGGTGAAGATGGTCGAGACGATGCGCTGGCCGTAGGAATCGTAAAGCGCGTTGTCGATAGTGGCCGGCGTGATGCCGAAGCGCGCGGCCTGGTCGCGGTTGATCTCGACAAAGACGGACAACCCCTGCGCCGAGATATCGGTGGCGACATCTTCGAACTGGGGCAGGCTGCGGAGCTTGTCGACGAGCTTCGGGGTCCATTCGGCAAGCTGCACCGGATCGGCATCCTGCAGGATGAACTGGTACTGCGTCTTGGAGACGGTGCCCTCGATGGTCAGGTCCTGCACCGGCTGCATGTAGAGCGTGATGCCGGTGAGCTGCGAGGTTGCCTCCTTGAGGCGGCGCATGATGGTCGAGATGTCGGACTTGCGCTCATCATGCGGCTTCAGGTTGATCAGGATGCGACCAGAGTTCAGCGTGGTGTTGGTGCCGTCAACGCCGATGAAAGAGGAGAGGCTATCGACCTCGGGGTCCTTCAGGATGACGCTTGCGAGCTTTTGCTGCCGCTCCGCCATCGCGGCATAGGAGACCGACTGCGGCGCTTCCGAGATCGCCTGGATCACGCCGGAGTCCTGCAGCGGGAAGAAGCCCTTGGGGATCGCGGCGTAGAGGTAGGCGGTGAGCCCAAACGTCGCGAGCGCGATCAACAGTACGAAGGTCTGGCGGTCGAGCACCCAGTTCAGCATGTGCCCGTAGATTTCGATGACCTTGTCGAAGCCGACGCGGCTCAAGCGCTGGAACGTGTTCTCGTGCGCCTCGCCCTCGGCCCTCAGGAGCTTGGCGCAGGCCATCGGCACCAGCGTCAGCGACACCACCGCCGAGATCAGGATCGTCACCGCCAGTGTGATCGCGAATTCCCGGAACAGGCGGCCGACCACGTCGCCCATGAACAGGAGCGGGATCAAGACCGCGATCAGGGAGACGGTGAGCGAGATGATGGTGAAGCCGATTTGCTCGGAGCCTTTCAGCGCGGCTTCCAGCGGCGAATCGCCTTCCTCGATGTAGCGCGAGATGTTCTCGATCACGACGATGGCGTCGTCGACGACGAAGCCGGTCGCGATCGTGAGCGCCATCAGCGACAGGTTGTTCAGGCTGAAGCCGAACAGGTACATTGCTCCCAGCGTGCCGACCAGCGACAGCGGCACCGACAGGCTCGGGATCAGCGTGGCGCGCGTCGAGCGCAGGAACACGAAGATCACGAGCACGACCAGGACCACCGCGAGCGACAATTCATATTCGACATCGCGCACGGAAGCGCGAATCGTCACCGTGCGGTCGGTCAGGATCGCGAGATCGATGGCAGCCGGCAGCGTCGCCTGCAGTTGCGGCAGGATTGCCTTGATGCCATCGACGACCGAGATCACATTGGCGCCTGGCTGGCGCTGGATGTTCAGAATGATCGCCGGCGTCTCGTTCATCCAGGCCCCGAGCTTGTCGTTCTGGGAGCCGTCGACGACCTCGCCGACGTCAGAGAGGCGGACCGGCGAGCCGTTCTTGTAGGCGACGATCAGCGAGGAATAATCCGACGCGTTGCGGATCTGGTCGTTGGCGTTGATGGTGTAGGCGCGCATGCCGCCGTCGAAATTGCCTTTGGGCGTATTGACGTTGGCATTGGAAAGCGTGGTGCGGAGATCGTCGATGTTGAGCCCGTAGGCGGCGAGCTTGCGGATGTCGGCGCGGATGCGCACGGCCGGCCGCTGGCCGCCGGAGAGGCTGACAAGGCCGACGCCGGGAAGCTGCGAGATCTTCTGCGCCAGCCGGGCGTCGACGAAGTCCTCGACCTGCGTCAACTCCATGGTCTTCGAGGTGAGGCCAAGGGTCAGGATCGGCGCGTCCGCCGGGTTGACCTTGGCGTAGATCGGCGGCGCCGGCAGGTCGGAGGGCAACAGATTGCCCGCGGCGTTGATCGCGGCCTGCACCTCCTGCTCGGCGATATCGAGCGAGATGTTGAGGGAAAATTGTAGCGTGATGACCGAGGCGCCGGCCGAGCTCACCGAGCTCATCTGGTTCAGATTCGGCATCTGGCCGAACTGCACTTCCAGCGGCGCCGTCACCGAGGACGTCATCACATCCGGGCTCGCGCCGGGATAGAAGGTCTGCACCTGGATCGTCGGGTAATCCACTTCCGGAAGCGCCGCCACGGGGAGGAAGCGGAACGCAAGCCCGCCCGCCAGCATGATGGCGATCATCAGGAGCGTGGTTGCTACCGGCCTTAGGATAAATGGCCGTGACGGGTTCATTGCTTCGGCTCGCCTTGCTTCGGCTCGCTCTGCTTTGACTCGGCTGGCTTGGCGTCGCCGCCCGAACTCCGCTTCTTCTGCCCGCCACCCGCCTTGTCGCCGCCATTTGTGCCGGCGGCGTTGACGCCACCCTTGACGCCATCCCTGGCATTGGCCGGAGCATTGTTGGCATCGCCTTCGGCGCGCACGATCACCTTCGCGCCCTCGCGCAGCTTGTCGGCGCCGTCGATGACGACGCGGTCGCCCGGCTCGAGGCCCGACAGCACCTCGACGCGATCGCCGTCGGTGACGCCGAGCTTCACCGGCCGCACGCTCACCGTACTGTCGGCGTTGACGAGATAGACGAAGGTGCCGGGCACGCCGCGCTGAATACCCGCGGTCGACATCGTCACCACGTCCTTGTGGGTGTCGACCAACAGGCGGACGTTGACGAACTGGTTGGGATAGAGCGTCCTTGTGTCATTCGGGAACTGCGCGCGCAGCTTGATGGTGCCCGTGGTCGGGTCGATCTGGCTGTCGAAGGTCGTCAGCACGCCGTCGGCGAGCTTGTTGGCGCCGGCACGGTCGAGTGCGGTGACGGGAAGCTGGGCGCCGGATTGCAGGCGTTTTGAGATCGCCTGCAGATTGTCTTCCGGTACGGTGAACAGCACGCTGATCGGCTGGATCTGTGTGATCACGACGAGCCCGTTCGCATCGCCCGGCGTCACATAGTTCCCTTGGTCGATTTGGCGCAGGCCGACGCGGCCGTCGATCGGGGACACGATCTTGGTGAAAGCCAGATTGACCTCGGCCGCCTTCACCAGTGCGCGGTCGGCTTCCACCGTGCCCTGGTCCTGCGCCACCAGCGCAGTCTGCGTATCGAGCTGCTGGTGCGGGACAGCGTTTTGCGCGGCAAGGCCCTGATAGCGCGCAAGATCCACCTGCGCGCCCTTCAGTAGCGCTTCGTCGCGCGCGAGCTGGCCACGCTGCTGGGCGAGGGCCGCCTCATAGGGCCGCGGATCGATCTCGGCCAGCAGATCGCCCTTCTTGACCTCGTCGCCTTCCTTGAAGACGACCTTGATCAAATAGCCCGAGATCTGGGTGCGGACGGTGACGGTGGCAAGCGAGGTCACCGTGCCGAGCGCATTGAGGTTGATGCCGACGTCGCCCTTACCGACCGTCTCCGGAACGATCGACATCGGCGCGCCGCCGCCCCGTTTGCCACCGGGATTCGGCTGTGGGGAACCCTGGTGACGGGTCCACCACACGATGCCGGCCACCAGTGACAGCACGATCAGCGAGGCCACGACCACGCGACCGCCCGACCGCGGCTTGGTCGGCGAGCGATCATACGAGGGCACCTTGGCCGGTGGCTTTAGCGGCTGGTCCATGGAGCTGATGTCACCCAAGGCTTGGAGTGGGAGATCGGGTTACCGCAGTTTACCCCGTTGGCAACACCAGTAACATTCCCAAGGGCGATATTTTGGACCGCCGTGTTCAGCTTTGTCGCATTAATAATCGGAAATATGCCGTCTCGAAATGATTTGAAGTGATTTGAAGTGTTGCTTTCTTGCCTGGCTTCCGGGGCGAATCCTACAGGTGGATGACGCCGCGCCGCGCCGCGTGCGCGACCGCATCGGTACGGCCGGTGGCATCGAGCTTGTCCAGGATCGAACCGACGTGGAATTTGGCGGTGTGGACGGATATTCCAAGCTGCCTCGCAATGGCCTTGTTGGATGCGCCCTCGGCCATCAGCGCCAGCACGTCGAGCTCGCGCGGGGTCAGTTCGACCTCCGGCGGTTCCCGTGCGCCCGCCGCCATCCGTGTCACGATTGCGAGATCGGCGGCTTGTCCCGGGGCGGCGAGGGTGAGACCGGCCACGCCGCCAAGCAGCAGCACGAGCCGGTCCGCCAGCACGGGATCGTCGATCTCGATCGCAACCGAGATTGTTGGCGAAGCGTCTTCGCTCACCGCTCCGGCCTTTCGCCGATCGTGAGCTTGAAACTCACGGGCTCGCCGCCGCGCCGCGCCGCAACGTCCACCGCGGAACCGATGCTGTCGGGGCCCAGCGAGCGCAGCAGCGATCGTACCCCGGTCAGCCGTTCGTTATTCCAGGCGACGATCACGTCGCCCTGTTTGATGCCGGCGGCGGCCGATGGACCGGCGCCGTCGACGCTCATCACCATGGCGCCGACGCCGTCGTCGAGCTTGACCGGCTGCAGGCCGAGGCCGAGATAGCCACGCGCGACTCGCCCATGGGTCTCGAGCCTGGCCGCAACGCGTTCGATCGTCGCCGATGGGATCACGAGCACGCGCCGCGGTCCCAGCACGGCCATGCCGAATATTTCGCCCGATGCGTTGAGCGCAAGGCCGCCCTCGTGGCGGTGCCGCAGCGTGACGTCGAGCTCGATTCTGGCGTCGATATCGCCGCCGCGAAGACTGCGCCAGCGTTCGCCGACCAGAGAAACCGCGCCGAGTGCAACGGTCGGATTGCCGTTCTCGGCGGCAACGACAGAAGCCAGCCCACCGAGCGCCGGCACGCGGGACGTCAGTGCCACCGGGGTGAGGCCCGCGCTGTCGAACCGAAGAAGTGCGACATCAGTCGTGTGATCGCGGCCGGCGATGGTGGCGGGGCGGCTCGTTCCGTCGGCGAGCTTGATTGCGACATCGCCTTCCTCGGCGAGCGCCTCGTCGGCGGTCACCACAAGGCCGGCCTTCCAGACGAAGCCCGAGGCGCGCGAGCGCCGCGAATGTACCGACACGATCGAGGGCCGCACTTTTGCGACGGCGCCTTCCAGGGCGGCAGACAGCGAAGAGAGGATACTGGTTGTTGGGTCGGACATGGGAAACTCCAATTAGGTTGGGCCTAATCTGGAATTTCGCAAGACCTTGCGAAACTGCCCGCATGGGCGGTCCGGCACCGGCTTGCCCCTCACGCGTCACCCTTGCGACGTGCGTTTGCTTCTCATCCCGCGACAGCGAGCCGACCGCCATATTTGGCGCGAAGCTCGGTCTTGAGCAGCTTGCCGGTCGCGGTGTGTGGCAGCGACTCCACGAAGATCACGTCGTCCGGCATCCACCATTTGGCAATCCGCGTCGAGAGGAATTCCAGGATCGATTCCTTGGTCGGATTTGTGCCGGGCTTGGGCTGCACCAACAGCAGCGGCCGCTCCTGCCAGGTGGGATGCGGAATTGCGATGACGGCCGCCTCGAACACGTCGGGATGCGAGACGGCGAGATTTTCGATCTCTATCGAGGAGATCCACTCGCCGCCGGACTTGATGACGTCCTTCAGGCGGTCGGTCAGTTGCACATAGCCGTCGGGATTGATGGTCGCGACGTCGCCGGTGCCGAACCAGCCGTCGTCGGCGACGACCTTGCCGCCTTCGCCCTTGAAGTAACCCGATATCACCCAGTTGCCTCGCACCTTGAGCTGGCCGACCGTCTTGCCGTCGCATGGCAGAGGCTGACCATCTTCGCCAGCCACGCGCAGTTCGACGCCGAAAATCTGACGCCCCTGCTTGATCTGCATGTCGACGATCTCGTCCGGCGTCGCGCCGTCGTGCTTGCCGAGCGGCGAGCCGAGCGTGACGATCGGGCTCGTTTCGGTCATGCCCCAGGCATGCAGCAGGAACACACCGAGCAGATCGCGGAATTTCTCGATGGTCGCGCGCGGCGCCGCGGTGCCACCCGAGAAGACGAGCTTCAGCTTCAGTTTCGAGAGATCGAGCCTTGCACGATTGTTTTCCACGTAGGCGAGGAAGTTGAGCCAGATGGTCGGAATACCGCCGGCCTTGGTGCAGCCCTCCTGTTCAAGCAGCATGTAGATGCTTTCCGGATCGAGCTTTGGCCCGGGCAGGACCAGCTTGGCGCCGCACATGGCCGCCGAGAACGGCAAGCTCCAGGCATTGGCGTGGAACAAGGGCACGACCACCAGGATCGAATCCTTGGCCGACAGCCCAAGCCCGTCGACCGCGCAGGCGGCGAAGGCGTGCAGCACCGTCGAGCGGTGGCTGTAGAGGACGCCTTTGGGATTACCTGTTGTGCCGGAGGTGTAGCAGAGCGTGCAGGCGGTGTTCTCGTCGAGCTGCGGCCAGGCGTAGTCCGGCGCGGCCTGCGCGAGAAGCGTCTCGTAACACAGGAGACGGTCGACCTTGACGGAGGGCATGTCCTTCTCGTCACACAGCGCGACCCAGCCGCGCACCAGCGGCAGATGTGGCGCGAGTTGCTCGACCAGCGCGGTGAAATCTGGATCGAAGAAGATATAGCCGTTCTCGGCATGATTGATGATGTAGACGAGCTGCTCGGCGAACAGGCGCGGATTGACGGTATGCAGCACGCGGCCGGAGCAGGTCACGCCATAATAGATTTCAAGATGACGCCACGAATTCCAGGCGAGCGTCGCCACGCGGTCGCCGAGCCCGACGCCGAGTGCGCCAAGCGCATTGGCGACGCGCTTGGCGCGCGAGGCGATCTGTCCGTAATTGGACCGGTGCATGACGCCCTTCGGATCGCGCGAGACGATCTCGGTTTCCGCGTGCCAGGTCGCGACATAGTCCACCAGGTCCGAGATCAAGAGCGGCCGGTTTTGCATGAGTCCAAGCATGGTTCCTCCCTTTTCAAGCGATTCCTCGGTCGGCCGGCGTCCTGTTGTTCTTGTTGTACTGAACGCTTCGCAATGTCGGTGGCATTAAGCCTTAGGCGGCCGATCCGAGTCCAGCCTGTATGCGCGACATCGCCCGGTATCCCGGCGCCGTCTCGATGCCGCCGGTTGATGATCCCTCCGGCAGTTGCGTAGAGTCGCTACTTTTCCGGCGCGCCAGCGCGGAAGCATATTGTGCTCGGTGAGGTCCATCAGGCAGCCCAGCGCGTCATCGGGTTGCCAGATCTCATCCAGGACAGGCGAGGCGCTTTCGATCAACAACGCGTGTGCAGCGGCATTCGCTTTCTTGACAGCGCATCGCCGCGCGGCTCCGATTACGCCCGCGGGTCGGGAATGTATCGATGCATCGCGAAGCTCAGGGAGTCAGTCGGCGTGATCTGCTGTCGCTGATCGGGACCGTGGCGGGCAGCGCGGCGATGTATCACGCAATGACGAGCCTCGGCCTCGCCGCGGAGTCGCGCTACCAGGGGCCGATCAAGCTCGAAGGCGATCCGAAGGGCGCGTCCGTCCTGATCCTCGGCGCGGGGCTTGCCGGCATGACCGCGGCGCTGGAGCTACGCAAGGCGGGCTATCGGGTCCGGATCCTGGAGTTCAACAAGCGGCCCGGTGGCCGCAACTGGACCATCCGCGGCGGCGACACCTACACCGAGCTCGGCGGCGCCACGCAAGACTGCGACTTCCAGCCGGGGCTCTACCTCAATCCCGGTCCGTGGCGCATTCCCTATCATCACCGCGCGCTGCTCGACTATTGCAAGCGGTTCAACGTCGTGCTCGAACCCTTCATCCAGCTCAACCACAATGCCTATCTGCATTCCGTGCGCGCCTTCGGCGGCGCGCCGCAGCGCATCCGCACGGTGAAGGCCGATTTTGCGGGAGGTGTATCGGAGCTGCTTGCCAAGGTTACCCAGCAGGGCAAGCTCGACGAGGCCGTGAGCAAGGAGGATCAGGAGCTTCTGCTCGAGGCGTTGCGCTCCTGGGGCGCGCTCGATCGCGACTATCACTACAATGCCAATCTCGCTTCCGCGTCGGTGCGGGGCTATGCCGCTGCTCCCGGCGGCGGGCTTTCCGCCACGCCCGTGCCGAGCGATCCGGTGGCGCTGTCCGATATCCTGAAGTCGCGGCTTTGGGGTTATTTGCGGAATTTCGCCAGCTACAATTTCCAGACCACGATGTTTCAGCCGATCGGCGGCATGGATGCGATCGGCAAGGGCTTTGCGAGAGAGCTCGGCGACGTGATCCGATACAACGCCCGGGTCACGAAGATCGAGCAGAGCGATCATGGCGTCACCGTCAGCTATGTCGACGCGGCAACGCCGTCGATCCCGACCATTGTGACCGCCGACTGGTGCGTCTGCACCATTCCGCTCTCGATTTTGAGCCAGCTGGCGATCGATGTGGGGCCCGCGATGCGAGCTGCGATCAACGCCGTTCCCTATGCGGGCGCGGTCAAGATCGGCCTGCAGTTCAAGCGCCGCTTCTGGGAGGAAGATGACGGCATCTATGGCGGCATCAGCTATACGGACTTGCCGATCCGCCAGATCGCCTATCCCAACTCCGGCTTCAACCGCGCCGGCCGCGGCGTGCTGCTCGGGGCCTATCTGTTCGACGGCGCCAATTCCTACGAGTTCACCGCGATGGCTCCGCAAGAGCGGGTCGCGCACGCGGTCGAGTTCGGCGCGGCGCTGCATCCGCAATACAAGAGCGAGTTCGAGAACGGCTTCTCGGTCGCCTGGCACCGCGTGCCGTTCGCGCTCGGCTGCAGCGGCGACTGGTCGGACGAGGCGCGGCGACAGCATTATGCCAATCTCTGCCAGATCGACGGGCGTATCGTGCTCGCCGGCGAGCATGCCTCCGCGTTGCCGGCCTGGCAGGAGGGCGCGATCCTGTCCGCGCTCGATGCGATCACAAGGCTGCATCAGCGCGTGGTGAAGACGTGATGATGGTCCGCGTACGCAACTATGCGGTGGCTGGCCTTGCGGCGTCGCTCGCGCTGGTCGCGCATGCGGCCGTGGCGCAGGAGGGGCATCGCACCTTCAGCTCGGGCTACCGCTTCGTCGAAATGAGCGGCGAGGAGATTTACGACAATGTCTGCCGCGGATGTCACATGGCGGACGGCAAGGGCGCGACCGGCGCCGGCTCCTATCCGTCGCTCGCTACCAATCCGAATTTGGAGCAGGCCGGCTATCCCGTCACGCTCATCATCCACGGCCGTCGCGCGATGCCGCCGTTCGGCGACATGATGAACGATGCCCAGATTGCGGCCGTGGTGAACTATCTGCGGACGCACTTCGGCAACAACTACAGCGACGTCGTGACCGAGCAGGAGGTGAGCGAGGCGCGGCAGTGAGAAGAATCTTTCGGGAGGCATCATGAAGAACACGAATAACGCGTCGTCGCTTCTCTCAACCGGGCTGTGGGCGCTGCTCGCGTTGTCCGGTCAAGCCATCGCCGACGATCTGACGCCGAACCAGCAGCTGGCCCACGACATCTATAAGGAGCTCGTCGAAATCGACACGACGACCGCGACCGGCGACACCAAGCGGGCGGCGGAAGCGATGGCGTCGCGGCTCAAGGCGGCGGGCTTCGCCGATGAAGATGTCCACGTGCTGTCGCCGGCGCCACACAAGGGCAATCTGGTGGCGCGGCTGCATGGCACCGGCAAGCGCAAGCCGATCCTGCTGGTGGCGCACCTCGACGTGGTGCCGGCGCTTCGGGCGGACTGGTCGGTCGATCCGTTCAAGTTGACTGAACAGGACGGCTATTTCTACGGGCGCGGCTCGAGCGACGACAAGTACATGGGCGCGTCCTTCATCACCAACCTGATCCGTTACAAGCAGGAAGGCTACAAGCCCGACCGCGACATCATCGTCGCGATGGAGACGGACGAGGAGATATTCGATCATAACGGACTTGGCATTCAGTGGTTGCTCGCCAACCACCGCGATCTGATCGACGCCGAATTTGCGCTGAACGAGGGCGGCGGCGTCTACGTGAAGGACGGCAAGGCCATCCGCGTCAATATCCAGACCAGCGAGAAGGTGCCGGTGACGTTCCAGCTCGACGTCAGGAACCCGGGCGGACACTCCTCGGTGCCGCGCCCGGACAATGCGATCTATCATCTGGCGCAGGGCCTGGTGCAGCTGTCGAAATTCGAATTCCCGCTGCACCTGAACGACACAACGCGAGCCTGGTTTGCACGGAGTGCGCAGTTTTTCAGCCAGCAGACCGCGTCCGACATCCGCTCGATGCTTTCGGACAAACCTGACGCGTTGGCCGTGGCGCGGCTGTCGGCCATTCCGGTATTTAACGCAGAGCTCCGCACCACCTGTGTCGCGACCATGCTGCAGGGCGGCCACGCTGCCAACGCGCTGCCGCAACTGGCTTCGGCCAAGGTCAATTGCCGGATCATCCCCGGCGAGCCGGCGGCAGAGGTGAAGGCTACGCTCATCAAGGTGCTGGCCGACGAGGCTGGGCAAGAACTCGGCATTTCCGGCAATTGATGTACGATTCGGTTTATGACGAATCACACATTCAAGAGCGGCGAGAGCCGGGACCAGGTCTGCCTGCTTCCTGCGCGGATAGAAGACTAT
>Ga0209166_10000355_pt1 | contig 53984 bp, 55 predicted proteins | sample Coa_R1_3_FD_187151 | JGI IMG/M metagenome (GOLD analysis project Ga0209166, IMG submission 187151) | Surface soil microbial communities from Centralia Pennsylvania, which are recovering from an underground coalmine fire - Coalmine... | ecosystem: Environmental > Terrestrial > Soil >...
CACAGTACGGATTACCTGGAAACGCAGCGCGATCGGCTGCCAAGAGGACCAGAAGCAGACGATCCGATCGCTCGGCTTTCGCAAGCTGGGGCAGACGGTCGAGTTTTCCGACAGCCGGACCGTGCGTGGTATGATCCACAAGGTCCGGCACCTGGTCCTCGTCGACGAGAGCGACCAGAGCGCAAGGCAGGAGCAGCGACGCCGTGGATCTTAGTCAGCTTTCCGCGCCCGGGGCGCGGCATCGGCGGATCCGCGTCGGCCGCGGCAATGCGTCGGGCAAGGGCACCTACGCCGGCAAGGGTCTCAAAGGCCAGAAAGCGCGCAGCGGCAACGACATCCGCCTCGGGTTCGAGGGCGGCCAGTTGCCGCTGGTGCGGCGCATGGCGCGCAAGCGCGGCTTCACCAACATCTTCCGCGTCGAGTACGAGTGGGTGAACCTTCGCCAGCTCGCGGCGTTGCCGGCTGGCAGCGTCGTGACGAAGGATTCGCTGCTCGCGGCCGGCGTGATCAAGCGCGACGACAAGCCGCTCAAAGTGCTGGGCGAAGGCGAGCTGACGCATCCGCTCACGGTGCGGGCGCAACGCTTCACCAGCGGGGCGCGCCAGAAGATCGAGGCAGCCGGCGGCACGGTGGACGAGTTGGAGCCGCGGCCGGTGCGCGAGGCGGCCGCGCCCGCGGCAGCAACGGAAGCGCCAGGGGAAGCGCCAGGGGAAGCGCCAGGGGAAGCGCCAGGGGAAGCGGAGGAGTAGGGTGGCACAGCCGCCGACGGCAGCGCAGGGCAACCGCCCGCGCCTGCTGCAAGCCTGCATCGATGCCTTCCGCCAGCCGGACGTGCGCGAGAAGTTGCTGTTCACGTTCGCCATGCTGGTCGTGTTCCGCGCGATCGCCCACGTGCCGCTGCCGAATGTCAACCAGGCCGCGCTCACCGACGCCTTCAACGGCAACGCGGTGCTCGGCTTCCTCAACGTCTTCAGCGGCAACACGCTGCGGCGGCTGAGCGTGGCGACGACGGGCGTCTACCCCTACATCACGGCCTCGATCGTGATGCAGGTGCTGGTGCCGGTGGTGCCGCGTCTGCAGGCGCTCTCCAAGGAGGGCGAGCGCGGCCAGAACCAGATCCAGCTCTACACGCACTGGCTGACGGTGCCGCTCTGCCTCTTCCAGGCCTACGCGCAGCTCTCGCTGCTCACGCGCACCAGCACGCCGGCTGGCCCGGTGCTGCGCGACTTCGGCCTGTTCAGCGCTGGTACCTTTGTGCCGACCATCGCCACGCTCGCCTCGGTGCTCGCCGGCACGCTGTTCTGTATCTGGATCGGCGAGCTGATCACGGAGAAGGGGATCGGCAACGGCATCTCGATCCTGATCTTCGGCGGCATCGTCGCGGCCATTCCCAGCCTCGCGGGCAACAACATCTTTTCGGCCTCTGGCGTGGCCGCGATCATGCTGCTCGCGGTGCTCACCTTCATCCTGATTCTCGCGATCGTGATCTTCAACGAGGCGACGCGCCGCGTGCCGGTGCAGTACTCGCGCAGCGTCTTCCGCGGCGGGCGCATGTACCGCCAGTCGGGCCAAACCTACATTCCGCTGAAGGTCAACTCGGCGGGCATGATTCCGCTGCTCTTCGCCTTCTCGCTCATGATCCTGCCCAGCTTCATCGCCCAATACTTCGCCACCTCGGCCACGGGTTGGGTGCGCGACTTCGCCCACTGGCTGCAGACGGCGTTCCAGCCCAACGGCCTGATCTACCAGGTGGCCGTCTTCTTCCTGGTGATGATCTTTACCTTCTTCTATACGATCATCATCTTCCAGCAGCAGAACGTGGCGGAGAATTTGCAGAAGCAAGGCGGCTTCATTCCCGGCATCCGCCCCGGCCGGCCGACCTCGGAGTATATTAACCGCGTGCTCTTCCGCATCACCTGGGCTGGGGCGCTGTTCCTGGGCATCGTCTCGATCGTGCCCTACTTCGCCACGCGGCTCACCGGCGTGCAGGCGCTGACGATCAGCGCCACCGGCTTTTTGATCGTCGTCGGCGTCGTGATCGACACGATGAAACAGCTTGAGGCGCAGCTCCTGATGCGCAACTACGAAGGCTTCATACGCTAGCGGCGCCGTTGGCGCCGCGCCGGACGGACGCATGTACATCCTCCTCCTCGGCGCCCCGGGCGCCGGCAAAGGCACCCAGGCCGAGACGCTGATGCGCGAAACGGGCCTGCCGCAGATCGCCTCCGGCGATCTGTTTCGCGCCGTGCGCACGCAGCAGACCGAGTTGGCCGCGTTGGTGCGCTCCTACTACGACAAGGGCCAGCTCGTGCCGGACGACGTGACCATCCGCATGTTCCTGGAGCGGCTGGCCGAGCCGGACGCGGCCAACGGCGCCATGCTGGACGGCTTCCCCCGCACGCTCGAGCAGGCGCGGGCGCTCGACGCGGCCTTCGCGCGCGAGGGCAAGGCGATCGAGGTCGTGCTCTACATCGAGGTCTCCGAGCCGGAGCTGATGACGCGCCTCTCCGGCCGCCTGATCTGCAAGAACAACGGCCTGCACGTCTTCCACGAGGTCACGCACCCACCCAAAGTCGCCGGCGTCTGCGACATCTGTGGCGGCGAGCTGTACCAGCGCGTGGACGACAAGCCGGAGACGGCGCGCGAACGGCTGCAGGTGTTCTTCAACCAGACCATGCCGCTGGTGGAGTATTACCAGGGCCAGGGCAAACTGAAGCGGGTCAATGGCGAGCAGGCGCCCGACGCGGTCGGGCGTGAGCTGATCGCCGCCGTGCGGGGACTGCGCGATGGCGCGGCGGTTTAACCTCCCGCTGCCGCGCCGGCGGCGCTGGACGAACGGCACGGAACGGCGCGAGGCGCGAAGGCAGGCGGAAGTCGTGGTCGAGGTCAAGTCACGCGACGAGATCAAGGTGATGCGTGAGGCCGGCCGGCACGTGGCCGAGGTGCTGCAACTGCTGGGGCAGGCGGTGCGGCCCGGCCTCGTGGTGCGCGAGCTGGATGAGATCGTACTGGACGAATACAAGCGTCGCGGCGTCACGCCGACCTTCTTGAACTACGCGCCCGGCGGGAAGCCGCCGTACCCGGCCACGGTCTGCGTCTCGATCAACGAGCAGATCGTGCACGGCATCCCCGGCAGCCGCGTGTTGAAGGACGGCGATATCGTCTCGCTCGACTTGGGCGCGACATTCAAGGGCTTCGTCGGCGACACGGCGATTACCGTGCCCTGCGGCACGGTCTCTGCCGAGGCGGCGCGGCTGATCGAGACGACGCGCGGCGCCCTCCAGGCCGGCATCGAGGCGGCGCGGGCCGGGTCGCGGATCGGCGACATCGGCGCCACGGTGCAGCAGTACGCCGAATCTCGCGGTTACAGCGTGGTGCGCGAGTACGCGGGGCATGGCGTCGGCCGGCGCATGCACGAAGAGCCGCAAATACCGAACTACGGGGAGCCGGGCACGGGACGGATCCTGCGGCCGGGCTGGGTGATCGCGATCGAGCCGATGGTGAACGTCGGCACCTATCTGACGCAGGAACAGCCGGACCGCTGGACCGTTTCCACGGCCGACGGCAGCCTCTCGGCCCACTTCGAGCACACGATCGCGATTACCGAAAACGGCGCCGAAGTGCTGACCCTGCCGTAGCCACCGGGGCGGTACAGTGCGACAATACGGCAATGCGACTTGAAGCAGTAGCAAGAGGCCGCTGCGCATGAACCTGCATCACTAACCGTGGGGGTATATGGCAAAGAAAGACGGGATCGAAGTTGAAGGCACGGTGAGAGAGCCCCTGCCGAACGCCATGTTCAAGGTCGAGCTGGCGAACGGGCATGAGGTGCTGGCGCACATCTCCGGCAAGATCCGGCTGCATTTCATTCGGATCTTGCCGGGCGACCGCGTGCTGGTAGAGCTGTCGCCCTACGACCTTTCGCGCGGGCGCATCACCTATCGCTTCAAATAGAACGCTGTGCTAACATTGGCGTTTGGAGCGCCCGACGCGCCGTGCCTTCGCGCACGGCTCGGCGTCGGACGTGCGTTTGCGTGAGCGGCGGGCAGCCCCGGCGCCCGCGGCAGGGATAGTTGGTGATGAAAGTTCAAGCGTCGGTGAAGCCGCGCTGCGAGAAGTGCAAGCTGATCCGCCGGCACGGCGTGCTGCGCGTGATTTGTCAGATACCGAAGCACAAGCAGCGCCAGGGATAGCGGAGAACGCTCCCGGCCGCGCGTGCTGCCTGCACGCGCGGCCGGGTTTGGCCCCGCGGGGCCAGGAGAACGGGACTGATGGCACGTATCGCCGGCGTCGACATTCCTCGCGACAAGCCCGTGGCGATCTCGCTGCGCTATCTCTACGGCATCGGGCCGAGCAACGCGCTCAAGATCATCGACCAGGCGCGCGTCGTACCCAGCACGCGCGTGCGCGACCTGACCGACGACGAGGTCAACCGCCTGCGCGAGATCATCGACAAGCAGTACGTGGTCGAGGGCGATCTGCGGCGCGAGGTGCGGCAGAACATCCAGCGGCTGATCGACATCCAGTGCTACCGCGGCCTGCGCCACCGGCGCAACCTGCCGGTGCATGGCCAGCGCACGCGCACCAATGCCCGCACCAAGCGCGGCGCCCGCCGCACCGTGGCCGGCAAGCGGCGCGCCGGCAAGAAGTAAGCCTGGCAGCGTTCTGCTGACGGCAGCAGCGCCGGCGTGCCCGTGTGCGGGGGAGACGGTCAGACACGCCGCGGCGGCAGCATCCCCCGGCGGCAGATGGAGACGGTATGGCAGAGAGACAGCAGCGTGCGGGGGCCCGCAGCGCGCAGCGCGGCAAGCGGCGTGAGCGGAAGTCGGTGCCGCGCGGGCGCGCCTATGTGCAGTCGACCTTCAACAACACGATCATCACGCTGACGGACCCGAACGGCAACGCGCTCTCCTGGGGCAGCGCGGGCAGCTCCAACTTCAAGGGCTCGCGCAAGAGCACACCCTACGCCGCCCAGGTCGCGGCCGAGGGCGCCGCCCGTCGGGCGATGGAGCACGGGCTGCGCCAGGTCGATGTCTTCGTGCGCGGGCCCGGCAGCGGGCGCGAGGCGGCGATCCGCGCCCTGCAATCCGCCGGCCTGCTGGTGCTCAGCATCCGCGATGTGACCCCCGTGCCGCACAACGGCTGCCGCCCGCCCAAGCGGCGGCGGGTGTAACCACCCACTTCTGGCGCTTCCGCGGCCCAAAGCGGCCCGGCGGCCGGCAGGACCGCGGGGCTGGTGGGCCGTCTGTCTCACGGGATCAGGGCAACTGGAGAGGATTTCGTCCATGGCGCGATACACGGGCCCGGACTGCCGGGTCTGCCGCCGGCACGGTGAGAAGCTGTTTCTGAAGGGCGAGCGCTGCATGGGGCCGAAGTGCGCGATCGAGCGGCGCAACCAGCCGCCCGGGCCGCGCAGCACGCGCCGCCGCAAGGTCTCTGACCGCGGCCTGCAGCTACGCGAGAAGCAGAAGGCGCGCTTCGCCTACGGCGTGCTGGAGAAGCAGTTCCGCATCTACTACGAGCAGGCCGTGCGCCGGCCGGGCGTGACCGGCGAGAACCTGGTGCGGTTGCTCGAACAGCGGCTCGACAACGTCGTGCACCGCCTCGGCTGGGCGGATTCGCGCGACCAGGGCCGGCAGATCGTGCGCCACGGCCACATCACGCTCAACAACCGCAAGACGGACATCCCTTCGGCCCAGGTGAAGATCGGCGACGTGATCGGCTGGACGCCGGGCGGGCGCCGCACCGAGTACTTCAAGGTCCGCGAGGCGATGGCGCAGTCGGCCGCCACGCCGAGCTGGCTGGCCCTCGAACGCGAGCAGATGATCGGCCGCGTCACCGGCATGCCCGCCCGTGCCGACGCCGACCGCACCTTTGATGAGAGCGTCATTGTCGAATACTACTCTCGCTAACTACCCACTCGCCCTGGGATTTGCGGCGGAGGACTTGGAGACCGGGCGGGCCGCCCGGGGAGGAACATCGTTGACCCAGCTAGTGACACCGCAAATCGAAATCGAAGAGAGCGAGGAGGGCCGCCCCTCACGCTTCGTCGTGCAGCCGCTGCCCGCCGGCTTCGGCACGACCCTCGGCAACGCGCTGCGGCGCGTGTTGCTCAGTTCGCTGCCCGGCGCGGCGATCACCGCCGTGCGCATCGACGAAGTGGACCACGAGTTCTCCACGATCGCCGGCATGAAGGAGGACACCACCGAGTTCCTGCTGAACCTCAAAGAGGTGCGCCTGCAGGCGTACTCGGACCGGCCCGGCAAGCTCTACCTTGAGGTACAGGGCGCGGGCGAGGTTACCGCTGCCCAGATCCAGCCCACCGCCGACTTCGAGATCGTCAATCCGGCGCTGCACCTCGCCACGCTGGACGACGACAGCGCCCGCCTCACCGTGGAGCTGACGGTCGAGCGCGGCCACGGCTATGTGCCCGCCGGCGCCGCCGGCGGCATGCAGATCGGCATGATCCCGGTCGACGCGATCTTCACGCCGGTGCGCCGCGTCAACTACAACGTCGAGCGCATCCGCGGCGAGGGCGCCGCCTCCAGCTACGACAAGCTGATCCTCGAGGTCTGGACGGACGGCACGATCACGGAGCAGGAGGCCGTGGCCCAGGCGTCCGATATGCTGATCGCGCACTTCTCGCTGTTCAGCCATCTCGGCCGCCCCACGGTGCAGCGCGACGACAAGGGGCTCGGCCCCGTCTCGATGCTGCCGCCCGACCGCTACAACACGCCGATCGAAGACCTCAACCTCTCCGTCCGCGCCTACAACTGCCTGAAGCGCAGCGGCCTGATGACCGTGGGCCAGGTGCTGGAGAAGAGCGAGGACGAGCTGCTCTCGCTGCGCAACTTCGGCCGCAAGTCCTACGACGAGCTGCGCGACAAGCTGGTGGAGATGGGCTTCCTCGACCCGTCGGCGCTTGCCGCCGGCTCCTCTTCGACCGCGCTGGGCGATGAGGAAGGCGAAGAAGACGAGGAAGAGCTGGGCACGCTGGGCGCGGCGCTGATGGAGGCGCTGCGCGGCAAATCCGACGCGTCGAGCGGGATCGACTTCCTGCGCCGCCGCGAAGACGACGAGGAGGAGTAGCGCCGCGACGCGCTGCTGAGATCTGCGATGCGACACGGCGTAAGCGGCCGTAAGTTCGACCGGAACACCGGCCACCGCACGGCGATGTTCCGCAACCTGGTGACCGACCTGCTGCGCTACGGCCGGATCAAGACCACCGCGCCGAAGGCGAAGGAGATCCGGCCCATGGCGGAAAAGATCATCACGCTCGGCAAAGACGGCACCGTGCACGCGCGCCGGCAGGCGCTGCGCGTGGTCTACGACACGGACGTGGTGACGCACGTCTTCGCCGAGCTGGGGCCGCGCTACGCCGATCGCCCCGGCGGTTACACACGCATTATCAAGCTCGGGCCACGGCTGGGCGACGGCGCGGACATGGCGATCATCGAGCTGGTCTAGCGCCGGCCCGGCGGCGGGGCACGAAACTGGAGGAGCACGAGCGAACCTTTGCGCTGCGCCTGGCCTACGACGGCACGAACTACCGCGGCTCGCAGCTGCAGGCGAACGGGCCGTCGATCCAGGGTGAGCTGGAGCGGGCCACGGAGCCGCTGGCAGGACGAGCCGTGCGGGCGCGGTTCGCCGGCAGAACCGATGCCGGTGTGCACGCGACGGGCCAGGTGGCGGTGCTCGAGCTGCCGCGGCGCTGGTCGGCAGGCGAGTTGCAACGGGCGCTGAACGCGCGGCTGCCGGCCGCGATCGCGGTGCTGGCGGTGGCTGAAGCGCCCGCGGGCTTCGATCCGCGGCGCAGGGCGCTCTGGCGGCGCTACCGCTACCGGGTCTGGAACGCGCCGGTGCGTTCGCCCCTGTTGCTGCGCACGGCCTGGCACGTGCGCTATGCGCTGGACGCTGGGGCGATGCGGCGAGCGGCGGCGCTGCTGGTGGGAGAGCACGATTTCGCCTCGTTCGCGGCGCCGCTGAAGCAGCCCAACGCCGCGACGGTGCGCACGATGGAGGAAGCGGCCGTTGCCGGGGAGGGGCGGCTGCTGCGGTTTGAGTTCAGGGCGAACGCCTTCCTGCCGCACCAGGTGCGGCGAATGGTAGGCGCGCTGGTGGAGTTGGGCAGAGGCAAGCTGAGTGAGCAGCAGATCGAGGCGTGGCTGCGGCAGCCCCAGCCCGGCGCGGCCGGGCCCGCGGCGCCGCCGCAGGGGCTGTGCCTGGTGGACGTAGCCTACGCCGAGCTGCGATTCGAGGCGGGTGAGGACGCATGAAGACCTACAGCACGACGCGAACCGAGGTGCGCCGCACCTGGCACGTGCTCGACGCCAGCAACATTCCGCTGGGCCGCCTGGCCACGCACGCCGCGAGCCTGATCCGCGGCAAGCACAAGGTGACCTACGCGCCACACCTGGACACGGGCGACTACGTCGTCGTGATCAACGCGGAGAAGGTCGCGCTGTCGGGCCAGAAGCTGGAGCAGAAGAAGTACTACAGCCACTCGCAGTACCCGGGTGGGCTCAAGATCCGCTCGGTACGCGAACAGATCGAGCGCAACCCGGCGCGCGTGGTCGAGAAGGCGGTGTTCGGCATGCTGCCGCACAACCGACTCGGCCGCTCGCTGCACGGCCATCTCAAGGTCTACGTCGGCCCGGAGCACCCGCACGCGGCGCAGGTGAACGGTCCGGCGCAGCCCGCGCTCTCGCAACCGCCACCGCCCGACCGCGCCCGCGCGAAGAAGGCCGCAGCGAAGCCGGCTGCCACGGCGAGCGCGACGGCGCCGGCCGCGATGGCCGCGCCGCTCACCCAGGCGCCCTCGGCCCAACTGCCGGCGGCCGAAGAGCCTGCTGCCGAGCTGCCCGCGGGCGAGGAGCCGGTGGCCGAGCTGGCCGCGCCCGAGGAGGCAGCCGAGGCGCCGGCAACCGAAGAGAACGCGACGGCTCACAACGCCGAGGAGGCCGACCGGTCATGATGCAGCACGAGCACTACTTCCACGGCACGGGCCGGCGCAAGACCTCGGTGGCGCGCTGCCGCCTCTACCCCGGCACCGGCACGATCGTGGTCAACGGCAAGGCGCTGGAAGAGGTGTTTACACGCCCGCTGCATCAGGCCGTCGTGCAGCAACCGCTGCGCATCACCGGCCAGGCGGGTCGCTTCAACCTGCAGATCAAGGTCGAGGGCGGCGGCATCACCGGCTGGGCGGGCGCGATCTCGCACGGCATCTCCCGTGCGCTGGTCGTGGCCGACGAAACCCTGAAGCCGACGCTGCGCAAAGCCGGCCTGCTCACCCGCGACGCCCGCATGAAGGAGCGCAAGAAGTACGGCCTCAAGCGCGCCCGCAAAGCGCCGCAGTACACCAAGCGGTAGCGGCTCGGCCCTCATCCTCACCCCCGTGATATTCCACTGATCCTTCTCCCAATCTTGGAGAGAAGGAGAGGGGCGATCCGGCGTCGGGCAGTCCGAGCGATTTGCGATTACCCCGGCATGGTAGGGGCCGTTCGCGAACGGCCCGTCGCGGCCGCAGCCGCGACCAGCGGCGTTCCGCACAGCCACCCGGAACGGTGACGCACCGGCCGACCGAGGTTGTACGACTCGTGCAGGACATCCGGACGGCTACGCGCCCGCGTCAGCCGAAAAGCTCGGATCAGGCGACAACGCCGCAAGCTCGGCCAGCGCGAGGTCGGCGGCCTGGTCCAGCGACAGCGCCTGCCCCTCCGCCCACGCCTGCGCAAACTCCTCCGAACTGAGCGCCGTCTGCGTCCGCGTTAGGGCTGCTTCGAAGGCGGCGTCAAAGTAGGACCGCCAGAAGCCGTACTGCTCTGCGTCCCGCCACGTGCTTTCGCATGCGGCCAGCAACCGTGCCGCCGCCGCCGGCCCGCTCCGGGCGGTGAGGACACCCGCCAGCCCCGCGAGACCGGTGGTAGTGAACGGCATGCTGCCGATTTCGGTCGCCGCGCGCAGACCAGCTTGCAGTTCGACCACTGCCCGCTCGAAGTCCCCCTCACTGCTCGCCAGCAGTCCCAGGTCGATGCCGTACATCGCGAGCCGGAAGCGGTCTCGGAATGCCTCGGCGAGCGGGCGTGCCTCCAGGAGCAGGCGGCGTAGCTCGTCAGGATGCCCTTCGAGCCGCTCCAGCCAAGCCAGAAGCCCGAGCGTGTGCATGATGAGGTAATCGGCGCCCGACTCGCGGGCGAGGCGTACGGCCTCCTCGAAATGGGGCCGGGCGCCGGCGGCGTCGCCGGCCTGCCAGCGGGGCCACCCGGCGTAGCCCTCGGCGTACGCCATCACGCGACGATCGCCCGTGGTCCGAGCTAACGCCAGCCCTTCATCCACCAACTGCTGCGCCCGAGGCCGATCGATTGTTGATAACGAATCACCCAGAGAGCCGAGAGCAAGGCTCAACCCGCGCACATTCCGGACTACTCGGAAGGTCGCCACAGTCTGTTCGGCATAGTCCGCCGCCACCGTCGATTCGCCCAGAAAAATGGCGAGTTGCGTCGCCCAGCTAAGGGCAACGCCTCGAGCGAGGGGAAGCTCCTCTACTCCGCGTATGCCGAGCATCCGCGCTAGCTACCGCTGTCCCTCGCCGAGTGCACGCATCAAGAACCACGTGCCCAGCGAACCGGCTAGCCGCAGCCCCAGTGCCGCGTCCTGCTGCTCAGCCAAGCACTCCAGCGCCGCGGAGAATTCATCGTGCTCGGGATCCAGGGCGCGCAGGAGGTCCAGCGCGCAGCCGGTACGCCGATACGTCGCGGCCGCCCGCTCGACCAGGTCGGTGTAATACTCCGCGTGATGGCGGCGCAGCGCCGCTGCCTCGCCACTCGCCTCTAACTGTTCGAGCGCGAACTCCCGTAGCGTCGCCAGCATGCCGAAGCGCGTCTCACCGTCCAGCCCGCGCTGGTGCACGAGGCTGTTGTCCACCAACGAAGTGAGTCCCTCCAGGAGGTCGAGTTCCCCCGCCCGGTCGCAGATCGCCGCGGCCGCCGCCAGTGTCCAGCCGCTGGCAAACACCCCCAAGCGTCGGAACAGCGCTTGCTCGGCCGGCTCTAGCAGCTCCCATGACCACTGCAACGTATCGCGTAAGGTTTGCTGCCGCCGCGGACGTTCGCGCTCGCCGCCGGTTAGCAGCGGCAGCCGTTGGTCCAGACGCTCCAGCAAGGCACGCGGCGGCAGCAGCCGCACCCGTGCGGCGGCGAGTTCGATTGACAGCGGCAGACCGTCGAGCCGGGTACAGATGGTCGCGATGGCGATGGCGTTGTCCGCGGTCAGCGCAAAGTCCGGCTCCAGTGCCTGCGCCCGCGCGACGAAGAGCTGCACCGCTGGATTGTGGCGCACCCGCTCGGGCGCGGCGTCTCCGGCGAGATCAGGCAGCGGCAGCGGCTGCAGGGTGTAAACATGCTCGCCGCCCACGCGGAGCAGCACGCGGCTGGTCACGAGTATGGTCGGCCCGAGCGCCGCCGTCAGCAGCTCGTAAAGCTGCGGCGCCGCCGCCACCACCTGCTCGAAGTTGTCCAGCAACAGCAGCAGCCGTTTGCGCCGCAGATAGGCGGCGAGCGAGACGGCCAACGAGCGGCCCTCGCTCTCCCGCACCGTCAGCACCTGGGCGATAGCCGGAATCACGCCCACCGCGTCCAGCACGCCGAAAAGGTCCACGAACCAGACGCCGTCCGGAAACGCGTCCAGCATCTGGGCCGCGACCTGCAGAGCGAGCCGGGTCTTGCCGCTGCCGCCAGGACCGGTGAGCGTGATCAGCCGCGCCGCGCCCAGCAAATGAACGAGATCGGAGAGCTCCTGCTCGCGGCCGATGAAGCTGGTGAGCTGGAACGGAAGGTTGTTCGGATGCGCGTCGAGCGTGGCGAGCGGCGGGAAGGCATCCGGCAGATCCGGGGCGCGGAGTTGGAAGATCGGTTCCGCCTCGCTGAGATCTTTGAGGCGGTGCCGGCCCAGATCCACCAATGGGACGTGCTGCGGCACAGTCCCGCGTACCAGCACCGCCGTCGCCTCGGAGAGCAGGATCTGGCCGCCGTGGCCAGCAGAGCGGAGGCGGGCGCAGCGGTTGACCGCTGAGCCGTAGTAGTCACCTTCACGCAGGTCCGCCTCGCCCGTATGCAGCCCCATCCGCACCCGCAGCAGACCGATCTCGCCCCAATCCTCGGCGGCGAGCGCCCGCTGGCCGGCGAGCGCGGCGGCCACGGCGTCGGAGACACGGACGAAGACGGCGAAGAGCGAGTCGCCTTCGCCGCGCGGGCGGACGACCACCCCGTCATGCCGCTCGAAGACTTGTGTCAGCAGGGCGTCGTGGCGGGCCATCACCTGGCGCATCGCCTGAGAATGCTCTTCCCAGAGGCGCGTCGAGCCCTCCACGTCCGTGAACAGGAACGTGATCGTGCCCGTCGGCAGCGTCGGACTCGGCCAGCTACTCATCGCCAACAGCATAGCGTTTGGCGCGATGCCTTGCCGTCATCGGACCGCGGTCAGCGGAGGCCATCATCCCCAACCGCGGCATCACCGTGCGCAGCTCCGACGCCGCACGTTCCGCAATCGCGCCGGAACGCCCGCCACTGGCTCGCCCCTCTCTCCCATACGCTCTTGAACCGATGGAGATCTCCAGCACTCGGTGTATGGGAGAGAGGGGTCAGGGGGAGTGAGGGCCGCCCGTTTCCAGCCCCGCCTTGATGCGCAGCAGCACCGCCTCGCGCTGCTTGCGGAAGCCGCCGCCGACCATCACGCGGTCCAGCAGCTTGCCGACGAAGCCGCCGGGCAGGCGCAGATCGGCGCGGTAGCGCGCCAGCGTGCCGGAAGCCGTGGCGCTGAGCCGCCACTCCTCGTGGAAGCGGGCGCCGCTGCCGAAAGCGAAGCCGATCGCCAGGAAGCTGTCCGGCTCGTACGCCGTGATCGAGCCCTCAAATGCCTCGTCGCTGCCCGTGAGCGAGGCCCAGCCGCTGAACGCGGCGCCGGCTTCGGGCACAAACGCGGGCGCCTCGATCGAGCCGACCGTCGGATCGAGCGCCGGCCGCCGCGGCAGGTCGGCCAGCGCCGCGAACGCCGCCGCCGGCGACAGGGCGAAGACGGCCTGCGCATCCACGCTCGCCATCGCTCAGCCGCGACGCCGCGCCGCGCGTCGCCGGCTCATCCGTGCATCTCGACCGGCGGCGCCTTCTTCGAGGAGGTGTCGAAGCTCAGCAAGGCCGCGATCAGGCCGGTGAGGAAAACGCCGTCGAACACGCCCGCACCGCCGATGCTGAGCACGCCGGAGCCGATCTCCGACATGCGCCCCAGGTTGCTGAGGTCCGCGCCGATCAGGATGCCCATCGCCCCGGCGATGTAGGCCACCGGCGCCGCCCGCCGACCGCCCGTCAGCAGCAGCGCCGCCACCGCCGCCACGATCGGTCCCAGCAGCAAGGGCATCGTGATGCCCCGGCCGGGAACGATCGTGGCCGAGATGTGCGCGATCACGGCGACGATCGCCGTCGCCGCGAGTGTGCGCAGCAGGGGAGCCCGCGGCAGCAGCCAGAGACTGAGCAGAATGGGAATCACCGCGCCGCCGACGTTGATCGCCACGATCTGGTTGTTGGCCATGTGCGGGTGCACGTAGTAAATGTGCTCGCGGATGCGGAAGAAGCCGCCCGGTTGAAACTCGGGATGGCTGGCCCAGATCGGGATGTTGATCAGGCTGCCGATCGCCGAGGCGACGAAGATCAGGAACGTGGCCCAGGGCGAGATGCCCAGATGCTCGAACGAGATCGTCAGCAGATCGAAGGCGACGACGATCAGCAGCACGCCGAGGCCGATGGCGATCAGAGCGATGACGAAGGGTACGTGCATGGCGCTAGTATACGGGCCAGCGGCCGCCCGTCCGCTACGCCGCGCGGGCGGGCGCCGCCACCGAGGAGAGACGCGCCATGCTCGCGCTGCGCATCGCTGACGGCCTGCGCCTGGATCCCGCGGCCGCGGAACCGCGGCCCGGGCCAAACGAGGCGCTGGTGCGCATGCGGCTCGCCGGCGTCTGCGACACCGATCTGCAGCTCGTGCGCGGTTACATGGGCTTCCGCGGCGTGCCCGGCCACGAGTTCGTGGGCGAGGTGGCCGCCGCGCTGGATGCGTCGCTGATCGGCGCCCGCGTCGCCGGCGAGATCAATGCCGGCTGCGGCCGCTGCGAGGCATGCGCCGCCGGCTGGCAGCGGCACTGTCCCGACCGCACGGTGCTCGGCATCCTCGGCCGGAACGGCGCCCACGCGCAGTTTCTCAGCCTGCCGCTGGAGAACCTGCACCGCATACCCGCCGGCCTCGACGACGAGCTCGCCGTGCTCACGGAGCCGCTCGCGGCTGCCTACGAGGTCGTGGAGCAGCGGCCGCCACGGGCCAGCGAGCGCTGGCTGGTGCTGGGCGACGGTAAGCTCGGCCTGCTCGTCGCGGCCGTTTTGCACAGCGACGGCGCGGCGCCCGTGCTCGCCGGCCGCCATGCGCGGAAGCTGGCGATCGCGGCGGGCTGGGGCGTGCGCACGGCGCCGGCCGAATCGCTGAACGAGCGCGGCTGGGATGTCGTGGTCGAGGCGACTGGCGCCGCGGACGGCCTGGAGCGTGCGCTGGCGCTGGTGCGGCCGCGCGGCACGATCGTGCTGAAGACGACGGTGGCGGAACCGCCGCGCGCCCCGCTGGCGCCGATCGTGGTGGATGAAGTGACGGTGATCGGCTCGCGCTGCGGCCCGTTCCCACGGGCGCTGGCCGGCTTTGCCCGCCTGGAGGCGGCCGGCGTGCGCCTCGCCGAGCTGATCGAGGCGCGCTTTCCGCTCTCCGACGGCCTCGCCGCCTACGAACGCGCGGGCCGGCGCGGCTCGCTCAAGGTGCTGATCGAGCCGTAGCCGTGTCCTCCCCGCTGCCATCCTCCGCGTCGAAGACGGCACGCGCCACGCGCATCGCCTCCACCGCGACGGGGAAGCCACCGTAGACCGCCAGGTGCATGATCTGCTCCGCGATCTCTTCGCGGCTGATGCCGATGTTCCGCGCCACGCCGATATGCAGCCGCAGCTCTTCCGGCAGGTGCAGCACGGTCAGCACCGTGAGCACGACGCGGCTGTGCTCGCGCAGGCTCAGTCCCGGCCGAGCCCAGAGGTCAGCGAAGGCGCTCATCGCCACCCAGCGCCCCCAGTCCGGCGTGATCTCGGCGGGGACGGGCAGCGGGGCACGGTTTTGCTGTGGGAACAGGACGCGCAGCACGGCGCGGGCGCGCTCCCAGCGGTCCTCGGGCAGGTCCGCGAGCGCGGGGCCGGCGGTGTCGGCCACTTCAGGCGGATCGAGATCAGGCGCCGAGTCGAACGCCTGGCGCAGCACGCGCATGCCCTCCACGCCGACGGGAAAGCCCGCGTAGCCGGCGACGTGCATCACGATCTCGCTCACCTGGCGGCGCGAAAGGCCGTTGCGCAGGGCGCCGAGGGCGTGCAGCCGCAGCTCCTCCGGCCTGTGCAGCGCCGTCAACGCCGCCACGGTGATCAGGCTGCGGTTGCGCAGCGAGAGGCCCGGCCGCGACCAAACGTCGCCCATCGCCACTTCCAGCGTCCAGGCGCCCCAGTCACGCCGGATCTCTTCCGGCGCCGCGAGCGCGGCGTTGGTCTCACGGTTGGGAAAGATCTGGCGGACCACCTCGGCGCCGCGCAGGAAGCGCTCGCTGCGCTGCGGCCGGACCTGCTGTTCGCTCATCGTCCTGCTCCTCAATGCCTGCTGGTGCGCACGCCGCCTTCGGCGGTGACGCGTTGACCTTGCTCCGGCCACCGTGCCACACTGCCCGTGACTTGAGCAAAGCAAGCTACTTTCACCGGGCCGCAAGCGGGGGAAACGCATGGGCACACAGCCGGGCTACGAAGACCTGATCGTCGAGCGCGAGGGCCACGTCACCACGGTCACGCTCAACCGGCCGGAGCGGCTGAACGCCATCTCCGGGCCGATGCTCTCCGGCCTCTCGCGGGCGCTGATGGCCGCCGAGGCCGATGCAGAGACGCGCGTGATCATCCTCACCGGCGCCGGGCGCGGCTTCTGCGCCGGCCTCGATCTGAAGCGCCAGAACGAGGGCAGCGACAGCGTGGGCGAGGGTCCGGGACGCATGTTCGACCTGCGCAACGCGCCGCCGATGGTGATCCACAACGTCGACAAGCCGATCATCTGCGCCCTCAACGGCGCCGCCGCCGGCTACGGCATGGACCTCGCGCTCGGCTGCGACATCCGCATCGCCTCGGACCAGGCGAAGCTCGCGGCCGTCTTCGCCAAGCGCGGCGTGCTGCCCGAGTCGGGCGGCACCTGGCTGCTGCCGCGGCTGATCGGCTGGGCGAAGGCGGCCGAGATCGCCTACCGCGGCATGATCCTGGACGCGCAGCGCTGCCTGGAGTACGGGCTGGTGAACACGGTCGTGCCGCACGAGACGCTGCTGGAGACGGCCCGCGCCTGGGCCGAGGAGATCGCCAACAACGCGCCGCTGGCCGTGCAGGCGACGAAGCGCATGATGCGGCTCGGCCTGGAAGAGTCGTTCGAGGCGAACGTCAATCACGTCTACCTGCAACTGCTGCCGCTCTTCCGCAGCAACGACTTCCGCGAGGGCTTGCAGGCCTTCACCGAGCGGCGCGAGCCGGTCTTCAGCGGGCGCTAAGCCGTGGCCGAGCACGCGAACGGGGCGATCACCGGGCAAACGACCGCGGACCTGCAGCCGGGCGCGCTGCGCGGCCTGCGCGTGCTCGATTGCGGCCAGATCATCGCCGCGCCCTTCGCCGCCTGCCTGCTGGCAGACTTCGGCGCCGACGTGATCAAGGTCGAGCAGCCGGGCATCGGCGACGCTTACCGCGGCGAGCAGGGCAGTTCTTTCGGCTGGGCGGCGGACGACCGCAACAAGCGTTCGATCACGCTCGACCTGCGCCGGCCGGAGGGCCAGGCGCTGCTGAAGCGGCTGGTCGCCGTCTCCGACGTGGTGATCGAGAACTTCCTGCCCGGCACGATGGAGCGCTGGCGCCTGGGCTACGACGAGCTGGCGGCGGTGAACGAGCGCCTGATCATGCTGCGCTGCTCCGGCTTCGGCCAGACCGGCCCCTATGCGCAGAAGTACAGCTTCGACCGCATCGGCCTCGCCATCGGCGGCATGACCTACGCCACCGGCTTCGCCGACCGGCCCCCCGCGCGGCCCGGCTACTTCGTCGCCGACTACGGCACGGGCCTCTTCGGCGCCTTCGCCGTGCTCACGGCCATCTACAACCGCGACATCGCCCAGGGCGGGCGCGGCCAGATGATCGACGTCTCGCTCTACGAAACCGTCTGGAAGATGTCGGGCACGGTGGCGGCGCAGTACGCCAGCAGCGGTCAAATCCGCGAGCGCAACGGCAACACGGTGCCCGGCGTGGTGCCCGCCGAGCAGTTCGAGACGGCCGACGGCCGCTACGTCGTGGTCCACGCCGGCACCGACCGCGTCTTCTCTCGCCTCTGCGAGACGATTGGCCGGCCCGAGCTGCGCACGGACCCGCGTTTCGCCACGCCGGCCGCGCGGCGCCAGCACCAGGACGCGCTGCACGCCGAGATCGCGGTCTGGGTGCGCGGGCTCACGCAGGCGGAGTGCCTGGGCAAGCTCGACGCGGGCGGCGTGCCGGGCAGCCCGGTGTTCAACATCGCCGACATCTTCGCCGACCCGCACTTCGCCGCCCGCGGCAACATCGTGCGCGTCAAAGATCCGCTGCTGGGCGAGGTGGCGCAGCCGGGCATCTACCCGCATCTCTCCGCCACGCCCGGCACGATCCGCCGGCCGGCGCCGCTGCTGGGCGACGCCAACGCCGAGATCTACGGCGGCCTGCTGGGCCTTGCCCCCGACGAACTGGCCGGCCTGCGGCAGAGCGGCGTGATCTAGCGTGCCGCGCGTCACTGGTTCCTCGGACGGATCCTCCCCTTTCCCGGTTGGGGAGACGCGGCCTGCCGCGGGGGTGAGGCAACGTGGTATACTGGTTTCGGAACACACCTATGGGTACCAAGCACCTAGCTGAGCCGCAGATGCCCACTCCCGACGACGAGCATGAAGAGGCGAACCCGGAGGAAACGGCGCCGTCCGGCGCGCCCGCCGGGCCGCAACCGCCGCCGGCGCTGACGCCGCCGCGCGATCTGCTGACCGCCTATCTGCTACTGCTGCTACGCAACTGGAACATGCACGGCTACCAGCTAATGCAGCAGCTCATGCTCTTCGGCTACCAAACGAACGATCCGGGCAGCATCTACCGCCAGTTGCGCCAGCTCGAACGGCAGGGCTTCATCCGTTCGAGCTGGGAGACGGGTGAGGCCGGCCCGGCGCGGCGCACCTACACGCTGACCGATGCCGGTAACGCCTTCTTGAACGGCTGGGCCACGGCGATTGAGAACTACCAGAAAACGCTGAAATTCTGGAGCGACCTCTACGCCGGCATGGTCAACCCGTTCAAGACCGAGTAAGGCCCGCCGCTCGTTTCAGGACGTGAGCCGCGCCGTGGTGTCGATCACGCGCGGCCGCTTTTCGACGCGGCTGAGATGCTCTTCCAGCAAGTCGTGCGGTATCAACCGCACGAACAACCAGAGCCCGATCAGCGCGATCAACCAGTTGTCCAGCCGCCGCAGCGCCTTCAAGTGCGGCGGCAGAATGTGCAGCGGCGAGAGCACGTAGGCGATCACGATGATCAGCGGCAGCCGGGCGTAGCGCGGCACGCGCTGATCGCGGCGCAGCCGCCAGGCCAGCCGCAGCTTGCGCGCCAGCGAGAGGCCGAGCACGCGGCCCAGGTTCTCCTGCCTCGCCTGGTTTGCCGGTCGCTCTGTCGTTTCGTTCATCATGCGATCCATGCCCGGTCGCGCCACGGCTCACCCGGTGGCGCCGGGGAAAAGCCCGTTGCACCCGTCCATGCCGCTGGTGTCCAGCAGCCAGTTGCCGCCGCTCTTCACCAGCGCGAAGGGCACCTGCGTCGCCTTCGCCGCGTCGGTGAGCAGCGAAACCGTGGCGCTGGCGTTCTTGCCCGTCACGTTCACGTTGTCCACGCTTCGCACCGAGTAGCGCGGCGCCAGTTGCTTCTCCTGCGTCAGGAAGTCCTTCGCGTCCTTATCGCTGCACGTGCGCCGCGCCGAGGCGGGCACGTCGTCATCCAGGATCGCCTTCGCGTCGCCGCTGTTGTAGTGGCCGACCAGGCTGCTGACCCGGTCCTTGATCTTCGCCGTGTCGTCCTTCGCGGAGCCGCCGCAGGCCACGGTCAGCACCACGATCGCCGCGCCGGCCAGCGCGGCCGCCCAATCCACCCGCCTCACGCACCCGGTCTCCTGCTCTGTGCTTGCCACGCCGCTCCTGCCGCGGCAGGCGCCGCGCCGCACGCCGATCATACACCGCGTCACGACCAAACCGGGAAGGGCGGGCGCCCGGCGCTTGCGCCGAGGCGGCGGAGGGAGCTTGATCAGATCAGGGAGGCCACGTCGGCCGGAGGAAGCGGCGATGCCCCTGCGGGTGGGACTGGTCGGCGCCGGCCACATTGGCGGGGCGCACGCGCGGGCGATCCGCGGCGTGATCCGGCGCGAGCTGGCGGACGCCGAGTACGTGGCCGTGGCCGACCGCGAGATCGATCGCGCCCGCCGCTTCGCCGAGCTGGCCGCGCTGCGCCACGTCTTTGCCGACGGGCATGCGCTGATCGGCCATCCCGAGGTGGACGCCGTCTACGTCTGCACGCCGACGCGCGAACACCGCGAGCTGGTGCTGCACGCGGCGCGGGCGGGCAAGGCGATCTTCTCTGAGAAGCCGCTGGCGGTGGATCTCGCCACGGCGCGGGAGATGACCGCGGCCGTGCAGGCCGCAGGGGTGACCAACCAGGTCGGCCTCGTGCTGCGCTTCTCGCCGATCCTCACCGTGCTGAAGGATTTGACGGGCGACGCGCGCCTCGGCCGGCCGATGGCGCTGATCTTCCGCGACGATCAGTTCTTCCCGATCCAGGGCCACTACGCCAGCGCCTGGCGCAAGGACGTGGCGCTGGCCGGCGGCGGCGCCTTGATCGAGCACAGCATTCACGACCTCGACCTGCTGCGCTGGCTGCTGGGCGAGCCCGAGTGGCTGCGCGCCGAGACGCGCAACTACGCCGGCCACGCGGGCATCGAGGATCTGGCGCACGTCACCCTGGGCTACGACGGCGGCTGCGTGGCCACGCTGGTCTCGATCTGGCACAACGTGCTGAGCCGGCCCTCGCTGCGCCGGATCGAAGTCTTCTTCGAAAACGGCTACTTCACGGTCGATCACGACTTTCTCGGCCCGATCCGCATGCACACGAGCTGGGCCGGGCCGGCCGAGTTGAGCGAGGCGCAGGTGCTCGACCGCTACTTCGCCCTGGCCGGCATCGAGGGCGAGGCGGAGCAGCAGGCGGCGCAACGCTGGTCGCTGCAGGACCTCGCCTTCCTGCGTGCCGCGGCGGCACACCGGCTGGCCTTCCCCGATTTCGCCGTCGCCCTGCGTGCCCACGAGCTGGTCGATGCCGTTTACCACGCGGCAGCCACGCGCACGGAGATCCGTTTCAGCAGCGCCTGAGCAGTTCAGGAGGCAGCCGCGGCCTCCGGCGGCTCGCCGGCGTCTTTCGCCTCGATCGCCTCGACGCGTTGCACGAAGCCCAGCACCGCGGCGTTGAACGCCTCCGGCCGTTCGAAGTAGGCCGAATGCCCTGCTCCGGCAATCATCTGGTACTCGGCGTGGGGCACCAGCGCCGCGGCCCGCTGCACGATGTGCGGCGGCGTGATCGCGTCGTGCTCGCCCACGAGGAAGAGGATCGGCACGCCGCACTCGGCCAGGAAGGGCGAGAAGGTGCCGCGGTAGCCGGGCTGCAGCGCGAGGAAGTCGGCCGGCCGCTTCGGATTGAGGCGGTTGATCTGGCGATAGAGAAAGGCCATGCACGGGTTGGCCTCGGCGTACCTCGGCCAGAGGGCGCGCTCGAGCAAGGTGCTGCCGGCGGGCAGGCTCGCCGTGTGCCGGCGTTGCAGCTCGCGGACTTCGTCGCTCACCGAGCCGGCCGTGCTGCCCGCGAAGATCACGCCGCGCAGCCGCTGCGGCGCCCGCCGGATCAGCCCCGCCGCTGTACGGCCGCCCATCGACTGCGCGACGAAAACGAAGCGATCGATATCGAGTTGGTCCAGCAGCTCCAACACATCGGCGGCGAACTGCGCCCGGCCTCCTCCGGTTGAGTCGAGCGACTGCCCGAAGGCCCGGTGATCGAAGGTCACGCAGCGGTAGTTGGCGCTGAAGACGGGCACCTGCTGCCACCAGCTCATGTGGTTGCCGCCCGCGCCGTGGGCGAAGACGATCGCCGGTCCCTTCCCCTGGCTCTCGTAGTAGAGTTGAATTCCGTTCACCGCCGCCAATGGCATCGTCCTGCCTCCCGCGCTGCACGCGCCCGCGGTGCATTATAGGCGGTGCGACAAGACGGCGGCGGCGTTTGAGCTGAGGTGCGGGCGTGGAACAGTACCCTGCGCTCACCGTCGCGGTGGCCGAGCAGATCGCCGCCCTGCTGGGCTGTGCGCTGCATGCGGCCTCCTACCGCGCCGGCGGTGCGCCTGTGTTCGAGCTGACCGTGCCCTCGCATTCGCTGGGCGTGCCGGTCTCGCTGCTGCTCTGGACCGGACTCGGCCGCGCCGATGTGCGCATCGGCGATTCCAGCATGGTCTTCAAGCAGATCGCGCAGGTGGAGCTGTATCCGGGCGTCGAGGTGCTGTTTCGCCGCTTCACGCCGCCCGGCTACTTGTTCGTCAGCGTCGGCGGCCGCGCGAGCATGGTGGTGTGAAGTGGAGCCGCGGCGTGCGGCCCTCACCCCCCTCTCCCATTCGTTGCACGATGGGCGAGGGGCGATCCTTTGGGTACTGCTCCATCGACGTGTAGTTAACCGCACCGGCTATGGAACGCACTGCCCGGGATCGCCCCTCTGCTTCTCTTGATTGGACATCGCGCTCCAGGCGACAGGGATCATCGGGAGAAGGAAAGGGGGTCGGGGGTGAGGATGAGGGCCGCACGCTCAGTGCACGAAGATGATGGCCAGGACCAGGGCGAGGCAGAGCAGCGCCGCCATGCCGTCACCCGGGCCCAGGCGCGGGCGCTGCACCGGAAACTCGCGCGCCTCGGCATCGCCGTAGCCGCGGGCATTCATCGCTTCACCCAGCTCGGCGGCGCGGCGCAGGTTGGCGTTGATCAGCGCGGCGATCCAGCCTTCGACGGCGCGGCTGCGCGATTCGATGCTGCCCTGCCCCAGCGCCAGGCCGCGCGTCGCCTGCGCCTGGCGCAGCCGCGTGACCTCTTCCGCCATGATCGGCAGGAAGCGCAGGCTGATCGCGCACATCGTCAGCAGCTCGTCCACCGGCACGCGTAGCCAGCGCAGCGGATGCAGCAGCACGCCCAGCGCCGTCACCGACTCGGAGGTCGGCGTCGTGCGGTTCACCACCGAGGCAGCCAGCGCCAGCAGCAGCAGGAAGCCCGGCAGTCGCACCGCATCGGCCAGCCCCTTGTCGGTGGCCACGGCCGGACCGAGGCGCAGCAGCGGCGCGCCGTCCGTCGTGAACACCAGCAACACAATGCCGAGGCTCAAGGCGAAGAGCAGCGGCCGGATGCCGCGCCAGATGAGCGCGGGCGAGAGCCGGGCCAGCATCAGTGCGCAGAGCAGCAGCGCGGCGACGGCGAAGTGCGCCCACACGCGCCCGGTCAGCGCAAGCGTCATCGCCAGGATCAGGGTCATCAGCAGCTTGGTGCCGGCCCACAACCGGTGCACCGGCGTGTTCCCCGGCACCGCGCCGATCTCGAGAATGCCCTCAAGCACCGGCCGCGCCCCTTCGCTCGGGCCCGGCCGCGCCAAGCGCCGGCGCCAGCACGGCCGCCGCCCGCTCCACGTCCAGCCAGTCGCCGCCGAAGGCATGGCCACGCGCGGCCAGCTCTGCGCGCAAGCGCACCAGCGGCGGCGGCGCCAGCCCAGCTTTGGTCAGCAAGTCCGCGTCGCGCAGGACTTCGCCCGTCGCCCCGGCCGCCGCCACGCGGCCGTCGGCCAGCACGATCACGCGCTCCGCAATCGCCGCCACCTCTTCCAGGTCGTGGGAGACGATCAGCACCGCCGTGTTCTGCTCCTCGCGCACCCGCTCGATGCAGGCGTAGAGCCGGGCGCGGCCCGGATCGTCGAGCCCGGCCGAGGGCTCGTCCAGCACCAGCACGCGCGGGCGGCGCGCCAGCAGCACGGCCAGGGCCAGGCGCCGCTGCTCGCCGCCGCTCAGCGTGAACGGATCGCGCGCCCCGTACTGTGTCGGGTCCAGCTCCACAAGACGCAGCGCTTCGAGCACCGCCGGCGGCGGCCTGGCCAGCAGCTCGCCGATCGTCATTCCGTTCCCGGCGACGCCAGGCGGCAGGATCGGCACGAGGCCGATCGCGACTTCCTCCATCACGCAGGTGGTGAAGAACTGGTCTTCGGGGTTCTGGAAGGCGAGCATCACCGCGCGCGGCCGCGAGTTGGCCACCGGCTTCGGTCCGCGCCGGCCAGGCTGCAGCGTCCAATTGTGGCGGGCCAACCAGCGCCGCGGATTCAGCAGGCGCAGCAACCAACGGCCGAATGCCTTCAGACGCCGGCCCCACGCGTTCAACGTTGGCGGCGCGGTCACGTCCGCGCCGTCCAGCAGCACCCTGCCGCCCGTCGGCGCCAGCAGGCCGGCGACGATGCGAGAGAGGGTGGACTTGCCCGAACCACTGACGCCGACCACGGCCACGCAGTCGCCGGGCGCGAGGTCGAAGGAGACATCGACCAGCGCCGTGTGCTGCATTGGCGTGCCTTTGAGGTACATGTGCCGCAGGTGCTCGACGCAAAGTGTCATCGCGCACCTCCGCTGACCGAGGTCTGCTCCAGCAGGGCGACAAGCTCGGCGCTGAGGGCGTCGGTTGAAGTCGGCAACGGATCGATGTCGACGCCCAGCTCGCGCAGCCGCCGCGCCAGCGCCACGGGCGCGGGCAGCGACAGCACGACCTCGGGGTGAGCGCCGATCAGCTCGCGTGGCGTACCTTGCGCGACGATCTGGCCCGCCTTCAGGACAACAAGCCGGTCGGCCGGCAGCGCCTCCTCCAGGCGATGCGTGATCCACAGCAGGCCGATGCCGCGCTCGCGACAGCCCAGCAGCAGGCGCTTCGCCTCCTCGCGCGAGGCGCCGTCGAGCAAGGCGGTCGGCTCATCGCAGACGAGATAGTGCGGGCCGCGCGCCAGCACGCCGGCCAGCGCCAGCCGCTGCTTCTGCCCGCCCGAAAGGCGCCAGGTCGCGTGCGCCTCAAAGCCCTCCAGCCCCACGGAGCGCAGCGCCTCCAGGCTGCGGCGGCGGCCCTCCGCCGGGTCGAGGCCCGCGGGCATGCCCCAGAGCACGTCTTCGAGCACGCTGGCGCCGACGATCTGATGGTCGGGGTTCTGGAAGATCAGTCCGACGCGGCGGCGGATCGCCGGCAGATCGCGTGGCTCCGCGGTGGAGAGGCCATCCGCGCAGACGCTGCCCCGCTGCGGCGCGATCAGGCCATTGAGGTGGCGCGCCAGCGTCGATTTGCCCGAGCCGTTGTGGCCAAGCAGGGCCACGAACTCGCCCGGCGCCAGGCTGAGGGAGACATCGCTCAGCGCGGGCCGCTCCGCTCCCGGCGGCGTATAGCTCAGGCCGGCCACCTGGATGCCGCTGCTCGACGGAGGCTGCGGCTTACCCGGCCACAGGCGGCGCCTGATCGAACGCATCACTCGCGCCCCGTCTGCTCGGGCGGCAGCGCCGGGCCGGCGAGCGGGCGCGCCTCCATCGCCCAGCGCCCCTCGCCCTCACGGCTGCCCGTCGCGTTGTGCGCGGCTTCGGCCTCCTGCGGCAACGGCCGCGCCGGCACGGCGACACGCTGCGCGAGGCGCAAGGCACGGCCCCGTGGCCGCGCATCGCCAGAGGCTTCGCCCGCACGGTTCAGCCGCCGCTCCAGCCCCGCCAGCGCCCGGCCGCGTACGCCTGCCGGCCGCTGGCGCTCGCCGCGCGCCGAGCCATGTGCCCAGGGGAAGCGCAGCGGCGGCGGCTGCACGCCGAAGCGCGGCATGATCACTTCCAGGATGATGTACTCGGCCGTCTCGGCCACGAGCAGCACCGGCCAGGCCACGACGGGCAACAGGTACAGCCAGTAGCGGATGAACCAGGCGATGCCGTCGTTGACGCGCGGATGGATCTGCTGCCACCAGGCGCCGAGGCCCGCCAGGCCCAGCAGCGCCCCCCCGAGATTGGCGATCTGATGCAGGGTGAGCGAGATACCGTGCTCCGTGGCCGTGCGCCAGGACGGGATCAGCAGCGCCCAGGCGATCACGCCGATGCAGAGGAACACCCAGAGGAAGGCCGCGCCCGTGAAGATCGTGCGGCTCACGCGCCAGCCGCGGCGCAGCCCGATGCCCAGTGAGGCGCCGCGCAGGAAGAGCGTGCCGACGGCGAAGGCGCTGAACGGCCCGGTCAGGAAGGCGACCAGCAACGAGGCCACGGCCGCGGACTCGATCGCCACGCGCCAGCCGCGCCGCACGAGCAGCAGCAGGAAGGGCACGGGCGAGATCGTCGCCATCGCCGGGCCGGCGTAGGGCACGTACAGGCTGATCAGCACGATCAGCACCGCGAGGTCGCCCAGCAGGGCGCCTTCGGCGATCGCACGAGCGTCTGGCGCCCGGTTGCTTGCTGCAGGTGATCTCGCTGGCGTCAAGCCGCCCCCCGGGCTGCGCGTGGCGTGCTCCCTCCAGCATACGCCAGTTGGCCGCGATCCGTTTCAAGATAGTAACGCTCGCACATAAGTGGTTTACCGTTCCGTGCCTCTCGCGTGCGGCACGACACAGTTGTCCCGGCGCGGGCCGGCGTTCCTTGCTCTCCGCTTTCGCGGATGTGGGATACTGCGCGGAGAGAGGTGTCTCGATGAACGAGCACTCGTCGCGGGCGCCGCACGGCGATCAGCCCGACGGAGAGGCTCGCGCAACCATTCCCGCGTTCGGCCCGCCGCCCGCAGCAGCCATGGCGCTGCACAACGAGGGCGGCGCGGCGCCCGGGCTGAACGGCAGCAGCGCGGCGTGGTCGCCGGAAGCCAGCGCCGCCGCGGCGCCGGCGAGCAGCTCCGCCGCCGCGGCCGAGGCGCGAGCGGTGGGCATGGCGGCGGCCGCGGTGGCCGCGCCGCTGCCCTCGAACCTGCGCGGTGTCCCGGAAGCGGCCGGCAGCGCCCGCTTTACCAACCGCGAGCTGAGCTGGATCGACTTTAACCAGCGTGTCTTCGCCGAGGCGGAGAACCCGGCGCGGCCGTTGCTGGAGCGCATCAAGTTTTTAGCGATCTACGGCTCCAACCTCGACGAGTTTATGATGGTGCGCCTGCCCGCCCTGCGCAGCAAGGTCAAGGCCGGCGTCTCCGAGCCGGGGCCCGACGGCATTCCACCCTCGCGCCTGCTGGCCGAGCTGCGCGCCATCGTCGCCCGCTGCCTTGAGAACGCGGCGCGGCTGCTGCGCGAAGTGCTGATTCCGGCCCTTGCCGAGCAGGGTGTGCTGCTCGTGCGCCACGCCGATCTGAACCCGCGCCAGCAGGCGGCGCTGCGCGACTACTTTGAGCAGGACGTCTTCCCCGTCTGCACGCCGCTCGGCTTCGACCCGGCCCACCCCTTCCCCTTCATTTCCAACCAGAGCACCAACCTCGCGGTGCTGCTGCTCGACCCGGAACTGGGCCGCCGCTTCGCCCGCGTCAAGATTCCCACCGTGTTGCCGCGCCTGGTGGAGGTGCCGCCGGACGCCGAGGCCACGCCGCTGAGCGCGGCCCTGCCGCAGCAGCACACCTTCATCTGGCTCGACGATCTGCTGGCGGCGCACCTGGGCGCCTTCTTCCCCGGCGTCGCGATCGAGGAGGCGCATCCATTCCGTGTGCTGCGCCAGGCCGAGCTGGCGATCCAGGAGCTTGAGGCCGCCGACCTGCTGGAGCTGGTGGAGAGCGGCGTGCAGCAGCGGCGCTTCGGCGAAGTGACGGCGCTGCAGGTGCAGCCCTCGATGCCGGCCGCGCTGCGCACGCTTTTGCTCGAATCCATCGAGGTCGAGCAGCAGGATCTCTACGTGATCGACGGCGTGCCCGGGCTCAGCTCGTTGATGGAGCTGACGGCGCTGCCACGCCCCGACCTCAAAGACGCGCCCTTCGTGCCGCGTACGCCGATCGAGCTGACGGGCCACGAGGATATGTTCGAGGCGATCCGCCAGCAGGACGTGCTGCTGCACCATCCCTTCGACAGCTTCGACCCCGTGGTCGAGTTCATCCGCAAGGCGGCGCTGGACCCCGGCGTGGTCGCGATCAAGCAGACGCTCTACCGGGTCGGCCAGAACTCGCCGATCGTCGAGGCGCTGCTGGAGGCGGCGGAGTGGGAGAAGCAGGTCACGGTCCTGGTCGAGCTGAAGGCGCGCTTCGACGAAGAGCACAACATCGACTGGGCCAGGCGGTTGGAGCAGGCGGGCGTGCACGTCGTCTACGGTCTGCTCGGCCTCAAGGTGCACTGCAAGCTGGCCCTGGTGGTACGGCGCGAGCGCGAGGGGTTGCGCCGCTACGTGCACATCGGCACAGGCAACTACAACGCCGCCACCGCCCGCGCCTACACCGACCTGGGGCTGCTCACCTGCCGGCCGGAGATCGGCGCCGACGTCTCCGAGATCTTCAACTACCTCACCGGCTACTCGCGCCAGACCGAGTACCGGCGGCTCTTAGTCGCGCCCGTGAACATGCGGCACGAGCTGCTGCGCCGCATCGACCGCGAGATCGGCCACGCCCGCCGCGGCGGCCATGCCCGCCTGATCTTCAAGATGAACGCCCTGGTGGACCCGGAGATGATCGACGCGCTTTACCGCGCTTCGGCCGCGGGTGTGCAGGTGGATCTGATCGTGCGCGGCATCTGCTGCCTGCGGCCCGGCGCGCCTGGCCTGAGCGAGACCATCCGCGTGGTCAGCATCGTCGGCCGCCTGCTGGAGCACAGCCGTCTCTACTACTTCCACAACGGCGGCGGCGGCGAAGAGGAGCTGCTGCTGGGCAGCGCCGACCTGATGCCGCGCAACCTCGACTACCGCGTGGAGACGCTGGCGCCGGTCGAAGACGCGGGCATCAAGCGCTACCTGGTCGACGACGTGCTCAACGGCTACCTGCATGACAACGTGCAGGCCACGCTGCTGGGGCCGGACGGTATCTACCGCCGCCCGCAGCGCGGCGCCGAGGAGCCGCGCATCGACATGCAGGCGCGCCTGATCAACGCGCCGGATCTGCTCGTACGCCGCATGGCCGAGAGCGACGACATCACCACGAGCTGGCACAGCGTCGATCGACCTCGCCCCCTCTGGATCGACGAGTAGCGCGCCGATGGCCGGCTGGCCGCTGCGGAGCACACCTCGCCAGGTGATGGTGGTTCACCCTCACTTTTGCTGACGACGGTCGGCCGGGGCTTGGTACCGCACCACCCTGAGCGCGACGTCCGGTGTTCGCGCCGGCGAACGACCGTCAGCAGCCGTGGGTGCGGGTCGTGCCGCGCCTCTGTGGGGGCAAGCGACGACCCTGACACCCACTGGTGACCATGCTGACCTGGCTCTCACCAAGTGTAAGGGAGAGCCACCACCATCTGGCGAGGTGTGGTTACCAGCTCTGTAAGCGACGTAATCGTTTCGTAAGAAAGTTTGCCTATGGTCTGCTTGGTCGAATGATAAGCAAGAACGAGGATTGAAAGTGAAACGCGTTCTTCTGGCCGTCAGTCTTGTAGCGGTTGTGGCATTCAGCGCCCAAGTTTTGGGGGTGTCCGCGCCACATGCGTCGGCCTCTGTCACAAAGGGCAATTTGTTCTTCGACGGAAACATAGTGGGCACAGTTGTTACTCCTGTCAGCATCCCGGGTGAAGGAACGGATCCTTTTTACAAGGTGACAAACGGCGTCGCCGGCCAACTTGGTGTCGCGGGGGTGGCCCCAGGGAGCCCTGGCTACCACGGCGGTCACTGGGCAGTCAGTACCGTCAGCTTTCATGTGGGGGTCGTTCCTTATCTGCTGACCTCTGCAGCAGCGGTGCAGAGTGCGCTGTCGAAAGGCGACGTGACGGTGACCCGCGCTCCGGCGGCAGACTTCCTCTGCCCGATTCAGCCGTGACTGAGAGTCTGTTCACAGAAGATCGGCGCGTTTGAAGGTGTGGCAGGCGCAATCAAGGCGGAGCAGCGCGTCGTGTGTGGCAGTTAGCTGCTCAAAGTAGACCAGCAGCCGGCGAAGGTCGGTTGCTCCAGGAAAACGCTCGCTCTACCACCCGGTGCCGCGCTTTGTACACCCGGTTGGCCTGCTGTGAGGAGCGGCGGACTGACTCTCACCAAGAGTGAGGATGAACCGCCATCACCTGGCGAGGTGTGCTGCGGAGCCTGTGCACCCGTTCGAGCGCGGCCGCCGGAGCGCGGCGCAACCGTCGGAGACTTCCAAGCCAACGGCCGGCCGCAGCCGCGACCCACGGCTCGCTGATGTGGGCAACATTGGTCCCACTCAGAAGTGATCCATACAGTAGGGCAGGAAGTCGCCGCGGAAGAGCGCGTCCGCGGTTGCCAGCGTCCGCGGAACGACGGCGCCGTGCAGCAGGCCGAGGCGGGCGAGCAGCGTGGCCGTCGCGCTGCCGCAGGACAGCATCGCCAGCGCCCGCGGCGAGAGGGTGAGTTCCGGCTCGTGTCCGCTGCGCCGCACCCGCGCCGCCCCGCCTTCGACCGCAAGCTCCCAAACGCCGCTGTTCCAGGGGCACAGCTCGTCATCGACGGCGAAGCGCAGCCGCCCGTCGGCAGCGTAACCGCGGCCTTCCAGCGCGGCCGGAAGATCGACCAGTCGCAGCCAGGATCCATCGACTGCCCGCGTGTGCAGATCGCGGGGTTCCTGCACACTGCAGAAGAGCGGATCGTCGGCCGGCAGCGCGTTGAACAGCACCGTGTGGGCACGGTCGTAGGCGGCGAGATACTGGATCAGCGCCCGGTGCGCCGCGGGGCTGTGCCAGACGAGGTCGCGCACCTCGATCTTGACGTTGCCGCTGCCGTGCTCGGCCGGCGCCTGCTCTACGTGGTAAAGCAGATAGCCCCGCACCTCGCCCGCCTCCTCGTAGGCGGCGATCAACTCCGGGGCATCATCCGGATCCCATTGCCGCAGCAGGCCGCCGAGCCACCAGTGACTGCTGCGGCGCAGCATCAGCGTGCGCGGCGTGGCGAAGCGTTCGTACGCGGGGGCGATGCGGTCCATCACCTCAGCATGCGGCACGAGGCGTACGCGGCCCGGCGTGGCGACCTCGTCCACGAAGGCCAGGCGGCGGGCATCGAACGCCGGCATCTGGCAGGCGTAACCCAGGCCGTAACCGAAGCGCTGGTAGATCGCGGCCATACTCGCCCAGAGCATGGAGAGCGCCTGCTCCTGCTCGCGCTGGCGCTGGAAGGCGCGGCGCAACAGTTCCCGCAGGTGGCCGCGGCGGCGGTGCGCCGGCGAGGTGACCACACCGGTCAGTCCGCCACAGGCGATCTCACGCCGGCCCCAGACGACGGTGAAGGGACGCACGGTGAGCCTCGCCGCCACCTCATCTCCAGCGAACGCCGCCAGGTGTGCGTCCGCCGGATACCAGCCCGCGTCGCCGAGCCGCCTGTCGATCTCCGCCTGCGCCGTCGAGTTGCCGAAGCCGAGCTGGCGGGTGTAGAGCACGCGGGCCATTTCGTCCGGCCGCGGCTGGCGATACTCGATGCTCATGGCGGCTCCTGATCAAGGCCGGCCCGCAGCCAGCCCAGCATCTGCCGGATCTGTTCATACGCCCGCAGGCGGGCGGCGTCGCTGCCCTCGGCTTCGGCCGCGACGCACGCCTGCCACATGCGGCCAACGGTGGACGGGCCAAGCTCCAGCAGCCCCTCGCTGCCGCCGGCGGCCCAGCGGGCCAGCACGTAGCGGCACAGCGCGCCGAGCGGAATGCCGGTGTTGCGGCTCAGCGTCCGCAGCGTGCTCAGCGGCTCGACCAGGGAGTAGAGCGCTACCTCGTGCTTGAAGTTGGCGTCGGGGTCGTCTTCCGGCCACGGCCCGGCCCAGCGCGCGAGGCGGATCAGCGGCTCGTCCTCAGCCATCGCGCCGGCTCAGCCCGCGAGCCGCGCCAGCGTGGCCGTCTCGGCGCCGGCCGCGACCATCTGCTCAATCGCCAGCTCGGCGTCGTGGGCCTGCAGGTTGACGCCACGGCTGGCGTCGAGCAGCAGTGTGGCGGCGAAGCCCTCTGCCAGCGCGTCCAGCACCGTGGCCTTCGCGCAGTAGTCGGTGGCAAGCCCTCCGACGCAGACGCGCCGCACGCCGGCCGCCCGCAGCAGCGCCGCCAGCCCCGTACCGTCCGCAAGACGCGCCTGGAAGCCGGAGTAGGCGTCCTCCTCCGCGCCCATACCCTTCGAAACGATCTGTGTGCCGGCCGGCAGTTTCAAATCGGGATGGAAGGCGCCGCCTTGAGTCTCCTGCACGCAGTGCGGCGGCCAGACGCCGCCAAACGCCTGGAAGTGCGTGGTGCGCGCCGGGTGCCAGTCGCGCGTGGCGAACACCGGCCGGCCGGCCGCGGCGAAGCGGCTCGCGTACTCGTTCAGCACCGGCACGACGGCATCGCCCTCGGCCACGGCCAGCGAGCCGCCCGGACAGAAGTCGTTCTGCACGTCGACGACGATCAGCGCCGCGTCGCTCAGATCGGCGGCCATGATGGCTTCCTCCGACGGCTGACCGTATCTCGGGTCGAGCCGGTCCGTGCGCATCGATGATATACCGCGCCGGCACGGCGGAGCCGCACCCACGCTTGCGCACGCGCCAAAGGGAGCGCCGGCATCGTGGATGGCGGTGTGCGCACCGTGATCGCTGGCTTGCTAGAATGAGCCGAACCGTTCGGCGCCAGCGCGTGAGGCGGCCATGCCCGAGCTGCCCACCGGCACGATCACCTTCCTCTTCACGGACGTGGAGGGTTCCTCCCGCGCCTGGGAGGAGCATCCCGCCGCCATGCGCCGGGCCATGACCCGCCACGACGCGCTGCTGACAGCAGTCTTCGAGCGGCACGAGGGCGTGGTCGTGCGCCCGCGCGGCGAGGGCGACTCGCTGTTCGCCGTCTTCGTGCGCGCCTCCGACGCCGCAGCGGCGGCGCTGGCGGGGCAGCGGGCGCTCGCCGCCGAGGACTGGGGCGCGATTGGGCCGCTGCGGGTGCGGATGGGCCTGCACACGGGCGAAGCGGACCTGCGCGAGGGCGACTACTACGGCAGTGCCGTCAATCGCACCGCCCGTATCCGCGGCGCCGGGCATGGGGGCCAAATCCTTCTCTCCCAGACCACTGCCGACCTGGTGCGCGGCACGCTGCCCGCCGGCGCAACGCTCACCGAGCTGGGCCGCCACCGCCTGCGCGATCTGCGCGAGCCGGAGCTGATCCACCAGCTCAGTGAGCCGGGCCTGCCGGACACCTTTCCGCCGCTGGCGACATTCGATGCCCGCCCTAACAATCTGCCGCTCCAGCTCACCAGCTTCGTGGGCCGCGAACGCGAGCTGGCCGAGGTCACGGGTCTGCTGCGCGAGCAGCGGCTGGTCACGCTGACCGGCCCCGGTGGCACGGGCAAGACGCGGCTGGCCTTGCAGGCAGCCGCCGAGGCACTGGACGCGTTCCCAGACGGCGTCTTCTTCGTCGATCTGGCGCCGCTCGCCGATCTGGCCCTGGTGCCTTCGGCGATCGCGCAGGCGCTGGGCGTGCAGGAACAGCCCGGCGTGCCGGCGCAGCAGAGCCTGGGCTACGCGCTGCGCCAGAAGCGCCTGCTACTGCTGCTCGACAACTTCGAGCATCTGCTCGAGGCCGCGGGACTTGTAGGCGTGTTGCTCCAGGCGGCGCCGGCACTGACGGCGCTGGTGACGAGCCGCGCGCCGCTGCGGCTGCGCGGCGAACGCGAGTATCCCGTCGCGCCGCTGCCGCTGCCGCAGTCCGAACGGCTGACGCCAGCGCAAACGGCCGGCAACCCGGCGGTGGCGCTATTCGTGATGCGGGCGCGCGAGGTCCGCCCGGATTTCGGCCTGACGGAGGAGAACACCGCGTCTGTTTCGGCGATCTGCGCCCGGCTGGACGGGCTGCCGTTGGCGATCGAGCTGGCTGCAGCGCGCGTGCGGGCGCTGGCGCCGGCGGCGCTGCTGGCCCGGCTCGAACAGCGGCTGCCGCTGCTCACCGGCGGCCCGCGCGATGCGCCCGCGCGCCAGCAAACGCTACGCGACGCGATCGCCTGGAGCCACGCCCTGCTCACATCCGCCGAGCAGGCGCTGTTCCGCCGCCTCGCCGTCTTCGCCGGCGGCTGCACGCTGGACCTCGCCGAAGCCGTCTGCGCCGACGACCAAAGCCCACCCCAAGCGGACGACCAAGCTTCGATAGGGGCCGTTCGTGAACGGCCCGTCGCGGCGCAGCCGCGAGCAACGGCCTCCGCGAACCCTCAACCAACGAATCTGTCCCCTACACTCGCGAACGCAGCGCGGGCGGTTCCCGAACCGCCCCTACCGGCCCTTACCAAAGATGCGATCCTCGACACCATCGCCTCGCTGATGGAGAAGAGCCTGCTGCGGGAGAACACCGGCGCGGACGGCGAGCCGCGCTACGCGATGCTGGAGACGATCCGCGAGTTCGCGCTAGCGGAGTTGGAGACGAGCGGCGACGCGGAGGCCATTCGCCGCCGGCTCGCCGTGCAGATGCTGCAGTTCGCCCGGCGCTGCGCGATGATGCTCGACTGGCCATGGCTGGATGCCGATCTTGCCAATGCGCGGTCGGTGCTGGGCTGGTGCATTGCTGAAGCGGAACTCGGCCTCGGCGTGCGGCTGTGGCGGGCGCTACGGGATTACCTGATCAACCGTGGACTCAGCAAAGAGGACGATCTGTGGCGCCGACGGCTGCTGGCGCTGCCGGAAGCGGTGCGGCCGAACCTGTCGCGGGCGTGGCTCCTCATGATCTCTTCGCTGACTTACGGCCTCTCCGCTGCCGAGCAGGAGCACGGCGCGGCTGGTCTTGAAGAGGCAATCGCCTTGAGCCGGGAGCTGGGGGAACGACGCTGCCTGGAGCAGGCGCTGTCGCTTCTCGCTGTGCTCCGCTCAATTCAGGGCAGGTACGATGCCGTGCCGCCGCTGGCCGAAGAAGCGCTCGCCCTCGCTCTTGAAGCTGGGTCCGGCCCGATAGTCATGGCGTCGCGGATACAACTCACCGAAGCAGCGTTGGCTCGCGGAGACGTTGCGACTGCCGAAAGCCTGATCGCGGCAATCCGGCCTATCCCCCGGAATGCTTTGTCGCTACCGCTGCTGGTCGAGACCTGGCTGGCAGAGGCACACGGTGACGACGCCCAGGCGCGAGCATTGCTTGAGGAGGTCGTTCAGAGTATCGGGGCTAAGCAGGTTGAGGAAAGCCCACACAGACTTATGGGGCTTACCATCCTCGCGCGGGTGATGTTGCGGCAAGGGGATGCCCCGGCAGCCGTGGCTGCTTGCGTCGAGAGCCTTACAATTCATCGCAAGGTTGGTTCGTCGCGCAACCTGCCAACAACCCTCAACGTGCTCGCGCAGGCGGCCGAGCGCGATGGCCTGCTGCTTGTGAGCGCCAGGTTGCTCGCGTGCGTTGACGCGCTGCGGCGAATGTTCGCCGGCGAGCTGCTCGGCTTGCCGGCCGCGCAGCAGGCGGCGGTCACGCGGGTGCGGTCCGCGCTCGGCGAGGAGGCGTTCGCGGCGGAGTGGGCCGCCGGCGAGGCGCTGTCGGTCGAGCAGGCGATCGATCTCGGGTTGGCGGTCGCGGCGGAGCTTCAGCGCACGCTCGCAGCGCAGCCAGGCGACTCGCCAACACCTGGGTGATGGACGCTCCCGCGCGCTTTACCGCCCGCCGCTATGCTCGCCGTAGCTGGCTCAAGATCGTCGGGTCGCTGATGTGGGTGTCGGCGGCAAGCAGGAAGGCCTTGCTCAGAATGATCGAGAGCACGCCGTCGCCTTCGAAGGGCAGCGCGAGGCCGCCGGCCGGGTCCGCGCCACGCGAGCGGGCCGAGGGCACAATACACAGGTAGCGGCCGTCCGGCTCGATCAAGATGTTGCCGCTGCCCAGGTGGATACGGTACGTGTGCAGTTCGCCGCGCACCAGCAGGTAACGCTCCTCCAGCGTGCAGCGTCCTGCGATCTTCAGCCGCGGCAGCAGCCGCGCCAGCACCTCGCGCCGCGTGAGCGCTGAGGCGTTCAGCTCGCCGAAGGCGTACTCGTGCCAGTAGACGCCGTACTGCTGACCGAGCGGGCCTGCGCCGCGATCCTGCCACTGCGGGTCGTTGCCGATGCTGGCGACGCCGACGAACAGGTCGACCTCGCGCATGACCTCGGAAAAGAGCAGCGGCCGAATCTCTGTGAGCGGCAATGGCCCGCCCCGCCGGGCACAGAAGCGCACCTGGTCGGTCGAGCAGTAGAGCAGCACGCCCGAGGCAGTGCCGTCGTCCAATCCCTGCGCCTCGATCCAAAACTCGACGCGGCCGCCGCCCGGCAGAGCACGTGTGGCGCGGGTGGTGAGCGGCGCATCGTAGATGGTCACCATCGCGTAGCGCCAGCCGCGCTCGTCGCAGAGCCGCTTGAACTGGTGCTGTCGCAGGATGTGCGCGGCGAAGCGGTTGGAGTAGGCGCCGGTCGCACGCTCGGCGTCGGTGAGCAGGTACAGCTCGCGATGCGCCTGCTTGAAGGGCTGGGCCACGGCGTGCGCCTCGAGCCACTCACGCCAGGCGGCCGCAACCTCCGGCGACGTATTCAGCGGGTGCCAGAGGCGAACCAGGGCGCCTTCGCCGGGCCAGGCAACCGGCTCGCCTTGCGCGTTGACCAGGCCCTCATCGTGCCAGATCACGGTCTCCGTGTGGCCGTTCGCTTCGACCTGCCAGACCAGGCGGCGGGCGATGTGGCGCACGAGCGGGTGGTCGAGATACCGTTCGCGCCACGCGACCGCAGACAGGACGCGTTCGCCCAACAGCAAGCGCTCGATGCGGTCGCGTTGCGCGGTCAGTGCCTTGCCCAGCTCGTCGCGCTCGCGGCGCAGCGCCTTCAACGCCTCGGCGTGCTCGGCCTTGAGCGTCGCGGGCGGCGACTTGTACTGCCTACCGGAGGCGTCGCGCCAGCGCCATTCGCCCGGCCGCGAGCCGGCGATCGCCAGCTCGGCCGCGAACGCGCCGATCTCGCGCCGCAGGCAGCCGTCGTCGTCGAAGCCGACCTCAGACACGGTCTGCTCCTCAAGCTCGTCGCGGGCGATGCCCAGCCGCCGCGTGGCTTCCGCGAGCGCCCGTTCAATCGCGGGCCGCTGGTTGCCGTCCTTCAGCCGGCGCGAGAGCTGCAGCAACTGCACGGCCGGCTCACTGCCCGGCATCTGGCCAAGTGCGTAGATGCAGGCGTTGGCGGCGAGGATCGAGCGCGCGGTGGCGTAGGCATACTTGCGGTGCAGCGCCTCGGCCGCACGGGCCACGGCGCGGGCCAGCTCGGCGTTTTCGGTCAGCGAGCAGACCCAGGCGCAGCCGCGCACCGTCTGCGCATGCGCCGGCGAAAGGATCTGCGCCAGCGGCGGCTCCAACAGTGCCAGCCAGCCGATCGCCTGCGCGGCGAACACCTGCTCCCCCACGCCGTCCAGCAGCGCGCGGGCCTCGCGCAGCCACGCCCGTGACGGGCGAGCCTGCGCCGCCTCGCTCATGTGGATCAGCAACGCCCGCCAGGCTTCGCTCTCCCCCTCCGGCAGGGTGGCGATATGGGCGCGCACGGCCCTGGGCAGCGAGGGCGCCTCGCCCAGCGCTTCGCGGAACGCCGCTGGGCCGGGGTGGTAGCCGTTCACGTTCTGCCCGATGCGGTCCCACACCCGGCGAATCGCCTCGAACAGCGAATCGCTGCGGCCGAAGACCCGATCATGCCGCTCCACCAGGTTGAGCAACGCCAGCCAGTACTCGTCTTGAGAGGGCACGGGCCAATCCGCACCGAAGAACGGCTCGATCATCTCCGCAGAAACCGCTGGCAAGGTGTGTAGGAGGCCCACACCGGCTCGATGCAGTACCGTCAGCTCGACTCTCGCGGCTTCGCTGCCTGCACGCTCAACCGCCGCGCCGCCGCGCTCGCCCCAGCGCAGCAGCGCCCGTCGGGCGACCTCGGCGCGCAGGCCAGGATCGGCAAAGAGGACCGCATGGCCCTCCGGGCCGGGCAAGAACCCATCGGTGTACAAATCCCTGTCGTATAGGCGCCGCCAGGCGCACGCCTGCGGGGCAAACGCGGCCTCCGGCAGCCGGTCGATCAGTAGATCAGCCTCTGCGGCGAGCGCGTCGCCGTCGTCTGAGGAGGGTTGGGCCGCATCCTCGCTCGTGACCATCGCCCGCCTCCGTCTGCTACCCGCCGACCAACGGCACGAGCTTCAAGAAGCTGATCTCCGTGCCGCTGCGAAGCTCGATCTCCTCGTCCAGCCGCTCCACCTGGCGATCGTCCACGATCACGATGAAGCCGTTGCGCGTGAAGGCCTCCAGCGCCCGCAGCGCCTGCGCTTCCGCATCGATCGGGCGTGGCGCCGTCATGCGGTAGCCGCGGGCGGTGCGCTCGGCGCCCAGCGGCTGCACCAGCCCCTGAAACAGCTCGCCGGCGTTGCGGTTATATTCGTCCACCTCTTCGCACACCCGTTTGCTGATTAACTCGGCGACCGTGATCTGCGCGGTGAGAAAGGCCAGGCTAAACGTGCGCGTGCACTGCCCGGTGGCCGTCTCGTCGTGTACCGTCACCGCCGCCATCGTTCGTGCCTCCCACGCGCTCGGCGAACCGCTGCGCCGTACCTTCGAGCATCGGTCCACGCCGGTTTCAGCAGCAGCCCGATTCAGTCCAGTATAGAACATTTGTACTGAACTGACCAGCGACAAAACGGCGACGTTCGCGGGCCGGCGCGTTGTGCCCTGCCTCCGTGGCGGCAATCATGATAGGGGTGGCCCCGTCGCCGGGTGACCCGCACAGCGAGGATTCGAGATTGGCGCGGCTGAGCGACCTTGCCGTTGACGCGTCCTGGCGCGCGGCGCATCCGGGCGCGATCATCGGGCTGCTGGCGCTGGGCGCGATCGAACCCGGCGACCAGCGGCCGTTCGCCGCGCGCCGGGCGGCGCTCGCAGAGGAGTTGCGGCAACGCTTGGCCGGCAAAAGCCGCGCCGATCTGCTGGCCGAGCTGCCGGCCCTGCGGGCGTATGCCGACTACTATCGCCGCTTCAAGAAGACCTACCACGTACTGCTGCAGCTCGAATCGGTCGCCTTCAAAGGCCGCCCGATCGCCGGTCCCGGCCCGCTGGTGGAGACCGCATTCATGGCCGAGCTGCACAACCTGCTGCTCACAGCAACGCACGATCTCGACATGCTGGCGGCGCCGCTGCGCCTCGCGGCGGCGGACGGCACGGAGCGCTACGCCGCGCTCGGCGGCCAGGTTGCCGAAGCGAAGGCCGGAGACATGCTGATGGCTGACGCGGCGGGCACGGTCTGCACCGTGATCCACGGCCAGGCGGCGCGTGGCAGCGTTTCGACCGCCACAAGCCGGGCGCTGTTCGTCGTCTATGCGCCGCCCGCTATCGCGCCGAGCCTGGTGAGCGCACACCTGGCCGAGATCGAGACGCTCGTACGGCTGTTTGCGCCCGGCACGGAGCGCGAGGGCCAGGACGTGATCGGCGCAGGCTGAACCGCGGCACGCAGGCTCAGGCGATGTGCAACACGGCTTTGCCGGCGATCTGTCGGTCCATCAGCGCGGCGAGGGCGGGACCAGGCTCGCGCCAGTCGGCCTCCAGGGCGATCTGCGGATCGAGTTTGCCGGCGGCGATCAGCTCCGCCAGGTAGGCGAGCGCCCGTGACCCGGCGCCGGGTTCGCGCTGCAACTCGTGGAAGAGATTGAATCCGTACAAGCGCACCCCTGGCCGGCGGCGCATCTCGTTCGCCGTGATCTGCAGCGGCTCACGCGAGGAGTCGCCGAAGGAGACGATCAGGCCGTCCTGCGCCGCGCGGGCGCAGGCGGCGGCCAGCGAGGCGCCGCCCACCGACTCAAGCAGCAGATCGAACTCCGCGCCCTCGCGCTCGAAGCTGGTCATCACCTCGCTCGCCCCCAACTCGCGCAGCCCCGCCGCGCGGCCGGCGTTCGCCGCAACCCCCGTCACCCGCGCCCCAGCGAGCGCGGCCAGTTGCACGGCGAAGCGGCCCACACCGCCGGCCGCGCCCGTCACCAGCACACGCCGGCCGAGCAGCAGCCCGCCCAGGCGCAGCGCGAAGAACGCCGTCAGCCCGGCGACCGGCAGCGTCGCCGCCTGCGCGAAGCCGACCGCCTCGGGCAGCGCCGCCAGTTGCCCCGTGGGCACGGCGACACGCTCGGCCCAACCGCCGCCACGCGCCAGGCCGACGACGCGCACCCCCGCCGCCGGCCCGCTGCCGTCCGCGGCTGCGCGTGCAACCACCCCGGCCACGTCCCAGCCCGGCCGCGCGCCCGCGGCCGAGCCGCTGAGTCCGCGCACCTCGCCGCGGTTGAGCGAGATCGCCTGCACGGCGATCAGCGCCTCGGCGCGGTGCGGCTCCGGCTCGGCAACGTCCCCCATGGCGACGGGGACATCCGCGCCGGGCGTGGCGACAAGCGCTCGCATGCTCCTGCCCCTTCGTGGGCGCCCGGCTGGCTCAGCCGCGCAAACCGCGCGGGCTCCCGTTCGCCGCGTTCGGTCCGGTTGGAGGATACAAAAAACGTCCCTCCGTCGCGTTCTCGGGCGACGAAGGGACGTGGAAACGGGGCGGATCAGGCGCTCGCCGCCACGGCGGGACGCCAGCGGCGGGTGAAGCGCTCGATGCGGCTGTCCGCGGCGAGGCTGCGCGGCTGACCCGTGTAGAAGGGGTGACAGGCCGAGCAGACCTCGGTGCGAAGCTCCGGCCGGGTCGAGCGCGTCTCGAAGCTGTTGCCGCAGGCGCACTGGACCCGTGCCGGGCCGTAGGTTGGATGGAGGGTTGATTTCGTCGTGTTCACGAACGTGTGCCGTTCTGCCGGATGCTGCCGGCGAGTGGTTGCTGGATGCGGGTGATCGCCAGCGGAAAAGAAGCCCGGACGGCGGGCTGCCGTCGCCGGTCTATGCCTGGCGGCGCCGGTCGCCGGCGGGGCGCGGGCCGGCGGGTTGTCGCGCAAGGCGCATCAGCGCGGCGAGCCGGGGCGCCGGGCGCGGCAGGGTCGCCGAAACTTTGGGCCGTTCACCGCGGCCTTCGGCCTGGCGCATGCGAATAAATTCCATGTCGGTCATGGAGCTACCTCCTCCCAGAGGGTCAAAAGTGAGGGCGACGAGAAAGGCATCGGAGCGGGGCGTCGATTCGTGACGGGCGGTGCGACCGGCTGTCCAACGCGGCGCGGGCGATCGGCTCGGCCGCTGTCGCTACGCCGCCAGGGATTCGACGGCGTCGGGCCCGGCGGGCGCGGCGGCGCCGCGGCTCATGCGCTGCCCAGCGGCGTTCGCCTTCAGGGCAGCCAGCGCCCGGCGCTCGCCGGCGATGCGGGCAACGTCGCGCGATAGGTCGCGCAGGCGTGCCTGGAAATACAGATCTTCGATCATGGAACCCTCCCGTCGAGGCGGGCTGCTGCCCGTCCCCGCGTGCCTCGGTTGTCTAATTCCATCACTCTGGAACAATAGAATAGTAGCACAAAGCGCCCACCCCGGCAAGCGGCGTCCCTCTCTGCACGCGTGCATGCTCGCACGCCGGGCAACGAGAAAGGCGCGGCGCCGCGGGGAGGAGCGGCGCCGCGCCTGGAGAGGAACACGGCTATTCGGATCGGAATCAGCTCAGCCGCCGGATCGGGGCAGTCCCGCCGCCGATCGTCGCGCCGCCGGTCGCGGACGGCACCGGCGTCGCCGCGTGGGGGTAGAGGCTGGGAAAGGTGCACGGCAGGTTCGCGATGACATCCGCCAGGAAGCCGTACTCGTAGCCCCGGACATCGTCGTCCGAGCGGTCCAGCGCTGCGGCAAGTTCCCGGAAGGTCGCCCGTTCCCCCGCGCTCAACTGGTTCCACCACTCGCGGTTGTCCGCGATGAAGGCCTGGACTGCCGCGTCGAGCGGCGCCGTATCGGCCGGTTGAGTCGTCATCCGTTCTCTCCCTTCAGCGTCCATATCGCTTCGCCGCCCCCGGCGAGCCGGGGCGGGTGCGCCGCCGGAGGCCGCCGGGGGCAATCCGTCGGCAGCGCCGGCATCGTCGGCCCCGCAGCCCGGCGGGGCACCCTCGCCGTCGGCGGGCGCTCAGTTGAGCCGCGTCGTGCTGCTTGGCCCGTTGTAGGAGCCGGCGGTCGTGCCGCTGGAGGCCGCGGGCACCGGCGTCGGCGCCGGAACGGGCTGCGGGACGAAGGGGTTCGGCGTGTTCTGGATCACCATCCAGATGAAGCCGAGGCTGCTCTGGCCGTATTCGACATACCCGTAGCCCTCGACATCCTCGCCCTGCTGCTCTGCCGCCGGGGCAATGAGCCGGCCGAAGAACGCGCGTTCCTTGGCGCTGAGCTGACCCCACAGGTCCTGGAGCTTGGTCGCGAAGCCCTGCAGCTCCGCCGCGGTCAACGGCTCGCAGATCTGCTCGGTGGTCATGGCTGAACTCCTCGTATTGTTTATTGTGGTCGTCAGGATTGTTCGCCGCCCGCCGGCCGGCGGGCAGCGGGTAGTCGCCTAGAAGTCGCTGCTGGTGACACGCCCGCCGAACGGGACCGGCCGCGCGCCGAGCTGGGGGATCTCCTCGCCGATCGCAAGCGTCGGCACGACGGGCAGCACGGCGCCCAGGCCGGCCACTCCGCCGCCGGGCAGCATCATTCGGGCCGTATCTTTACCACGCATCTTTCATCTCCTGTGTTTGCGAGCAAACGCCCGCCGCTCGACGGGCTCAGCTTCAGCATGGCGTGCGACGCCCGGCACAACATCGGTAGAACAGCGGAGGAACGGTACCTATCTTTTGCCGCGTGGTACCGAGCGGGAGCGGCCGGGGATTCCGGTCAGGCGTCGGCGGCGGGGGAATGCAGGCCGTGCGCGGTGGCCCAGGCGGCGACCTGGGCGCGCTTGTGCAGGCCCAGCTTGTCGAAGATGTTGGCGACGTGGGCATCCGCCGTGCGCTCGGAGATCACCAGCGCAGCGGCGATCTGGCGGTTGCTGAGGCCGCGGGCGAGCAGCCGTGCGACCTCCTGCTCCCGTGCCGTGAGTGTGCGGCTGCGCCGCGTACCCGCGCGGGGGCGCGACGCCGCGGGCGCCCCTGCCGCCGTTCGCGCGCCGGCGGGCGCTGCGGCTCCGGCTGTCGCGGGCGCCGTGCCCTGGAATCCAACTTCGCGCTGGCCCGCCGCGTCGCGCTGCTGCAGGTTCAGCGCCCGTTCCACGAGCCGGGCCATGCCGAGATCTTGCGCGATGGTCAGCGCCTCGGCCACGAGCTCCAGCGCCCGCGCACGCTCGCCGGGATCGCCGCGGGCGAGCAGCATGGCGGCGTGCTCGTAGTGCGTGGTGGCGAGCCACGGCTTCGCACCCAGCCTGGCGTGCAGCGCCTGGGCGCGCGCGAAGTGGCCCTCCGCCGCGTCCCAGCGGGCCAGCAACGCGGCCAGCAGGCCCAGGTAGTGCGCAACCGCACCGAGGCAGACCACCGCGGCTCCGGCCACGACGAGTTGCTCGGCGTAGGGAAGCAAGAGGTCGTACAAGACTGCGGCGCGTTCGCCGTCCCCGAGGCAGGCGCACACCTCGGCGAGTGAGGTCAGCGCAACCAGCCAGTTCGCATCGCGCGCAATGCCCTCGAAGCCCCCGCGCGCCAGGCGTTCGAACTCGCCGCGCGCGGCGTCCGCCTCGCCCTGCTCCGCGCGGACCGTGGCGAGCGCGGCACGCCACACCGGCGTATCCGGGAACCGTTCCACCAGTTCACGCAGCCACGGCTCAAGCTCGGCCGCGCGGCCCTGGAGGCGTCGCAAGGCGCCCCACTGCACGATGAACAAGGGGGTTGCGTCGCGGCGCTGCGTCCGGCGTCCGAGGGCGAGCGCCCGCTGAACCAGCTCCTCGGCCTCGGCAAAGCGCCCGAACAGCAGGGCGCGCATCGCCCGCCAGCGCGCGGCGCGCCAGAGGTGCAGCGGCTGCCGCAGGCTGTCGGCGAGCATGGCATGCGCCGCGATCTCCTTGTCAAGCGCCGCGCCGTCGCCCAGTTCCAGCAAGTCGGCGACCAGCCAGCGGCTGGCGGCCAGCATCAACTCCTGGTCGCCGGACGCCGCCGCCGCCTTGCGCATCGCCTCGCCGGCGGCGAAGCGCTCTCGCAGGTGCTGCGGCCGCCAGAGCGCCTCTCGCCGGGCGTTGAGCGCGTGGGCGAGCGCGGCCGGGTCTTCGAGCCGGGTGGCAACGTCCAGCGCCTGCCGGCTCAGGGCGATGCTCGGCTCCGCCTGCTCGGACCAGTACAGCGCGGCCGACAGCCCGGCCAGCACCATCACGCGCAGCGCGTCGTCGCGCTCGCCCAGCGCTGCCAGCGCCTGCTCCAACAGCACCACCCGGACATGGTCCACGGGGCCGGCATCGGCCACGGCACCGTAGCCGAGCGCGGCGCGCGCCATCCCTTCGGCATCGCCGAGCCGCCGGGCGATCGCCGCCGCGTTCTGAAAGGTCTGCCGCGCCGCCTCCACCTCGCCGGACCAGTTCTGCGCCACGCCGAGCGAGAGCAGGAGCGCGCAACGCCGCGCTTCGTCTGGCCGCGGCAGCAGGTCGAGCGCCTGCAGCGCCATGATGAAATAGCGCGCGGCTTCCTCGTAGGCCAGGGACGCCAGCGCGCTTTCCCCGGCCAGCCGCGCGTAGGCCACGGCCTTATCGGCGTCGCCGCCGGCAGCGGCCTGCACGAAGTGGTGCGCCAACTGCCCCTGGTGCGGATGGGCCGCTTCCCCGTACACCGCCTCCAGCGCCTCCGCGACCTGACGGTGCAGCCGCATGCGGCGCGTGGTCGGCAGCTCTTCGTAGAGCGCCTCCCGGATCAGCGCGTGGCTGAAGCGATAGCGGCCCGCAGCGCCGGGCATGGCGGCGATCAGGCGAGCGACCTCCGCGTGTTCCAGCAGCTCCAGCGGCGCGTCGCCGGCAAGCTCCGTCACCCGCTCAAGCTCGCGCACGCCGAACTCACGGCCGATTACGGCCGCGATCGTCAGCACGCGGCGGCAGGCGGGCGGCAGCCGGCTCAGCCGGTACTCGAGCAGTTGCAGCGGCCCGTGCGCATCGCCCCGGCTGCCGGGCATGGCGGTGGGGGCACCGCCACCGCTCCGCGCTTCGGCCGCCAGGCGGCGCGCGATCTCGGTGACAAAGAACGGATTACCGGCGGTTTCAAGCAGCACCGCCGCGACCAGCTCCGCCGGCGGCTCGACGCCGGTGATCTCCGCAAGGCACCGCACCACATCGGCCTCGGCCAGCCCGCCAAGCACGTGCCGCTCGTGCAGGTGCGCCCGCATCAGTACGGCGATCGTCCGGGCGAGGGGCTGCTCGCGGTCCACATCGACGCCGCGATAGGTTCCCACCACCAGCAGGCGGCTCCGGTGCAACTCCCAGCCGAGAAACTCCAGCAGGAGCAAGGACGGCCGATCGGCCCAGTGCAGGTCGTCGAGCACGAGCAGCAGCGGCTGGACCCGGGCCGCGTTGTGGAGAAAGGCCGCCACGGAGTCGAAGAAGCGAAACCGCGCCTGCTCGGGCTCAAGCGGCGGCGGAGCGGGCAGATCTGGCAGCCACTCTCGCACCTGCGGCACGACCTGGGCGATATCCGCTGCGCCGGCGCCCATCTGCGCCAGCACCGTATGCGGCTCGTGATCGCGAACGTAGCCGCGGATGATCTGGATCCACGGCCAGAAGGCCGGCGCCCCCGCGTCTTCCGAACAGCGGCCCCAGAGCGCGCGGACGCCTTGCAGACCGGCTCGCATGGCCAGCGCGGCGGCCAGGCGCGTCTTGCCGATCCCCGGCTCCCCGGCGATCCACGCCAGGTGTCCAACGCCGGCGATGGCCGCTTCCAGCCCGGCATCGAGCGCCGCCAGCTCAACCTCGCGGCCGAAGAAGCCGCCGACACGAGGCACGGACGGTGAGGTCATCGCAGGGCCGCCCGCAGACCGGCGGGACGCCGCCAGTCATTGACTATCAGACGCAGTATAGTCGCGAACGGCCTGGTTGTGCGGCTGGCCGTGGCCAGCGCGCAGCGCCAGCGTAGCCGATCCTCCGGGCGCCTTCCCTGCCGGGCACGCTTCACCGACTCGCGTACCCGCGCTGGTGCGTCTCCGCGGGATCGCACACACTGAAGCGCGAAATGAGGGAACGATGACGACCGCCGATTCGACCCGGGCCCAGCTCGAAGCGTTCCTGGCGCAGCCGCGCAACGTGATGGTCGCGGCGATCCGGCGCGACGGCCGGCCTCAGATGACTCCCAACTGGTTTCTCTGGGACGGCAGCCGCTTCTACATCTCGACCACGAAGACGCGCCACAAATACAAGAACTTCCGCAGGGACCCGCGCGTCCAGCTCGCCTTCGACGATCCCACGGGCTTTCAGTGCATCGTCTGTGACGGCACGGTCGAAATCTGGGAGGATCACCAGCGCGGCCTGCCCTTCTTCCGCCGGATCACGCTCAAGCACCGCGGCGCGGCGCCGGACGACCAGACGATCCTTGAACGCCTGGCGCGCGAGCAGCGCGTGCTGCTGGTGATCACCCCGGACAAGCCGATCGCGCGGTGGACGCACTGGGGCTTCTGACGCGCGGCACACGACTCTCTGAGCGTATGCACCGCTATACTTGTCTCAGGAGCCGAACCATGTCCGACGACGAACTGATCGCGCTGGATCGAGCCCAATCCGCATAAAGGCGGCAAGGATGAAGCTCGTCTGAAGCGCTACGCGATCCCGATCTGGGCGATCGCGGGCGAACTCCAGGAGCCCGACATCGGCGTTGCCCAGCTGGCGCGCGACTTCGATGTCCCGTCCGAGGCGGTCGAGGCAGCCATGGCCTACTATCGCCGGCATAAGTGCCTGATCGACAATCGCCTGCGCGCAAACGCGGTCTGACTGGTGCTCCACCAGCCAATGACGGCCGAAGACGCGGCAAGGCGGCTGGTCGAGATTGCGCAGCCGGCCGGAGCGCTGGTGGATACGCTGCATCGGTGGCGGCCGACCAGTGGTTGGATACCGCTTCACTGAAGGAGCCACGAAGGCATGGCACGGTACTTCCGCATACCCGCATGCCGGCCCGGCGGGATTACGTCATGCTCCTGCGCCGGCAGCGCAACAGTTCGTTTATACTGTGGCCGGCGAGGCACGCGGCACGGCGGGAGGATCGATGGCGGTTCCGCGAACCTACCGGGTGGAGTCGCGCAGCTTCGACAGGCAGATCAGCTGGCACTGGGACGCCGAGTTCGTGGGGCGGGCGCCGAGTCTGCTGATCGTGCACTCGGCCGCCGGCGATCCGGTCGTCTCCGGCGAGCGCCAGTATCCCTGGCCGGCCGACACGCTGCAGTTCTATTGGAGCGACCGCTGGTACAACATCCGCGCCGCCCTGCGCGACGGCACGCCCTACTTCTACTCCTGCAACGTGGCGATGCCTGCCGCCTTCAACGAGAACGAGGTCAGCTACGTCGACCTGGATCTCGAGCTGGCCGTCACCGATGGCCTCAGCGCTCGCCTTGAAGGCGAAGACGACTTCCGCCGCAACGCCGCCGCCATGAGCTATCCGCCCGATGTCGTGCAGCGGGCGCAGGACGCGGTGCAGGAGCTGCGCAGCCTGGTGCAAGCCGGCCGGCCGCCGTTTCGCGACCACGAGAGCCTGCTGCGGCTGGCGCGCTGAGACGCCCCGGCCCGTCGAGCGCCGGGAGATGATGGGGGGTTCACGTTTGCGTGCCGCGATGCCGCCCGCCCGGCTCGCCTGTTTCGCTTGCCTTGTGCTCGCAGCCCTGGGCGTCGGCCTTGCCCGACCGCCCGCGCCAGTGGCCGCCGCCCGCGCCTTGCCCGCCACGTTCTCATCTGTACACACGTTTCCACACACGGTGCCGCGGGTGTGGGTCGCGGACGGCGGCAGCGGCGCGCCATCCCCGGCCTCGGCACGCGTTGATGTCAGCGGCCGCGCGCCGAACGAACTGGGGCGCGTGCTGATCCTGGAGTACCACCGCATCTGGAACCCGGACGGACCCTGGCAGCGCTCGACCGCGGGGTTCCGGCGCGACCTCGAGCGGCTGTACGCGGCGGGCTTCCGTTCCGTCTCACTGCACGACGTCCTCGCCAACCGTATCGATCTGCCGCTGGGCGCCTCGCCCGTGGTCTTCACCTTCGACGACAGTTACGTGAGCCAGCTCTGGTTCACGGCGGACGGCACGCCGGCCGCCGACAGCGCCGTGGGCATCATGCAGCGCTTCGCCGCAGATCACCCCGACTTCGGCCTGCACGGCGTCTTCTACGTCACCTGGAACACGCTGTTCGGCGGCCCCGGAGCGCAGCGCACGGACCGGCTGCGCTTTCTTGTCGATCATGGCTTCGAGCTGGGGAACCATACGCTCAGCCATGCCGATCTCAGCCGCGGCACTCCGGCCAGCGTACAGCGCGAGCTGGGCCAGGAGCAGGCCTTCGTGCGGCAGGCGCTGGGCGGCTACGACATGCAAACCATGGCGTTGCCCTACGGCAACTGGCCGCGCGACCGCACTCTGGCGCAGGCGGGCACAGACGGCACGGCGGCATATCGCTTTCAGGCGATCCTGCAGGTTGGCTCCGAGCCCGCGCCGGCGCCCGCCAGCGCTGCCTTCAATCCCCTGATCTTGCCGCGCGTGCAGGCGGGCGAACAGTTGCTTAGCTACTGGCTCACCTGGTTCGATCAGCACCCCGACGACCGCTACGTCAGCGACGGCGACCCGGCCTGCGTCGCCTATCCCGCGCGGCTTAGCGCTCGCCTGCGCGCCGACGCGGCGCAGCGCTGGACGCTGAAACCGTATTGACACCCGGGCACTTGCCAGAGTGGCCGCTGTTACGTAAAGTCGAGCACGGCGGTAGGGTTTTCCATAAAGCCGTTACGCATAACGGCTAAGCTGTGTATGCTGAGGGGCGAATCCGCCGGCGCTTTGGCCGGAGAGGGAGAGCGCGCGCATCGACGGCACGCAACGGCTCAGGCGCGGCCCGCTGTACGATTACCACCTGATCAATCCCGAGCGGCTGGCCCGCGAACGCGCCCGGCGCCGCCGCCGTTTCCGCATCCACGCGGCCATCATCCTGCTCTTCGCTGCCGTGGCCTTCGCCCTGGTGCCGCTGCGCGGCCGCGCGCACCTCGGCTCGCCGCACGCCGCCGCCGCCTACATTCCACCGCGGCCGCCGCTGTTCGCGCCCGGCCCCGCGGACAGTGCCGCCGGCGCCGTCCGCGTTGCCGGCGAGATCCAGTATCTGCGGGCGCCGCTGGTGCTGGACGGCGTGAACCAGGCGCACACCACCGGGCTGCCCGTGCAGGCGAACAGCATCGCCGGCAGCGCGAACCGGCCGGCCGGCGGCCAACCCGCGGCCAACGCCGCTCCGGCAAGCGCCATGGCGACGGCCACCGCAGCAGCGGAAGCCGGCCCAACCGCGACGGCCACTCCGCCGCCGACGCCGTCGATCGGCTTCGCCGGCGATACACCGCACCGGCCCAACGTGCCTGACGACGGCGGCAGCGGCGGTGCCGAGGCGAGCCCGACACCTGCGGCCGGCGGCCCGCAGAACGGCCAACCGGCCGCGGCGACGCCGCCGGCGCCGACACCCACGCCGGACAACAGCCTGCGCCAGTACGCGACGAACGATCCCAACCGGCCGCTCTACTACGACCACGTGGTGCAGCCGGGTGACACCGTCTCGACGATCGCCGCGCGCTACGGCGTCTCCACCAGCACGGTGCTGTGGAACAACCCGCTGATCACCGACCGCGACGCGCTGTTCGTGGGGCAAACGATCCGGGTGCCCACCACAGACGGCGTGCTCTACAACGTGCATCTCGACGACACGCTCTCCGATATTGCAGACACCTACAAGGTGAAGCCGAGCGACGTGATCGCGCTGGCGGCGAACGGTGTGCCCAGCGGCGGCGCCATCCGCGAGGGGCAGACGATCCTGCTGGTCGGCGGCGAGCCGCCTCCACCACCGCCCCCGCCCCCGCCGCCCCCGACCCCCTCGCCAGCGCCGACTCCGCAGCCAACGGCGCAACCGCCGGCAACGGCGGCGGCTCCGGCTGCACCAGCCGCGCCACCGCCCGCGCCGGCCGCACCGCCAGCGCCGCAGGTCTCGAGCAGCGGCTGGGCCTGGCCGGCGATCGGGCCGATTACCAGCTACTTCGGCCCCAGCCATCCGCTGGGCATCGACATCGGCCAGGGCACGGGCGGCCAGCCGATCCACGCCGCCAAGGCCGGCACCGTCACCTTCGCCGGCGGCGACCCATGCTGCAGCTACGGCTACTACGTGGACATCGACCACGGCGGCGGCTGGAGCTCGCGCTACGGCCACTGCCGCAGCTGGCCGGTCGTCTCCGTCGGCCAGCACGTGGCACAGGGGCAGACGATCTGCTACGCGGGCAGCACCGGCTACAGCACCGGCCCGCACCTGCACTTCGAGATTCACCTGAACGGGCAGGTGCTTAACCCGCTGAACTTCTTACCGTAGTCACAACGCCAGCCGGCCCAGACTATACGCGCGGCAGCGTGTGCGTGGCAGGCGTCGTGGCCCTGCCCCAGGCGCACGTGAAGGAGCCGGGGCGGCTACCCGGCCGCGTCAAGGGATGGGCTGTGAGCGGGCCGTCACGCCGCACGGCTACCGCTTGTATTCCAGCACGGTCACGGTCGTTTCCAGCGGCAGGCTCGTCTTGGTGACGTTCAGCCTCGCGGTGGGCTGCGGCTCGGCCAGGCCCATCTGCTTGCAGAAGGCGTCGAGCGAATCGAGCTTCGCCGTGGCGTTCGGCGTCTGGTAGTGCATCGGCACGACGATGCGCGGCTCCAGCAGACTGATCACCTCGGCCGCCGCCTCGGCGTCGAGTGTGGTGCCGCCGCCCACGGGCACCAGCAGCACTTCGGCGCCGTTCAGCGCCTCCGCCTGGTCCGGCGTGGGAATGTGGCCCAGGTCGCCGAGGTGACAGACGCGCACCTCATCCATCTCGACGACGTAGGCCGTGTTGCGGCCCAGCTTCGTACCCTTGCTGCCGTCGTGATAGGTGCGCACGCCGGTGATCAGCACGCCGCCGACCTCAAACTCGCCGGGGCCTTGAATGACCCTGGGCTTGCCCGTGACGGCGCCGGCGTTGTTGTGCGCCGGGTGATCGTGGCTGACGATCACGACGTCGGCCTCGCCGATCGCGCGGGGGTTGTAGCCCGTCTCCGCGCCGAACGGATCGATCACGATCGTGGTTTCACGGTTCTTCAGACGAAAGCAGGCATGGCCAAGCCAGGTGATCTCCAAGACGGCTCCTCGTGTACCGGCAGTTGGCGCCTTGATCCGGCCGGAGCGGTTTGCGTCGCCACGATGGCGGCGTGGTTCGGCGGAAGCATCCAACCTCACGTCCCCGCTGACGGAGCGGATCGAAACTCAGCAGGCGTGACCGCTGAGGCGGGCCTGCGATTGCGCTTCCGGCCGGGCGCCGGGCGGCGGCGCGCCGACCAGCTTCTGGCGCAGGTCTTCGCGGAAGCGCTGCGGGCAGGGCACGGGCGGGAGGGCGCGCCGCACGAGCTGGCCCGTGTTGCAGAGCTGGCAGGCGATCGGTTGGTCGGGCTCTGGCTTCATCACAGCGGCTCCGGCTCGGGCTCCCGCCCTCTGCTAATCGTTGAGATCGCCGCGCGCTTCCAGATCGCGGCGCAGCGTATCCAGCGTGCGTCTGAGCAGGCTCTTGATCGCGCCCTCGCTGCGGTTCATGGCGCGGGCGATCTCGGCGTTGCTCAGCTCCTCACCGTATTTTAGCAGGATCAGGTGCTGGCGTTCCGGCGGCAGGTTGGCGATCAGCTCGCGCATCGCCTGCGCGTCCTCGGCCTCGGCGATCGGGGAGGGGCCCTCCGGCTCCGGGGCGCTCTCTAGCGGCGCGGTGGGCCGGCGCGAGCGGTCGCGGTGATAGTTGGCGAGCAGATTGTGCGCGATCGTCATCAGCCAGGCGCCGAAGGGCAGGCCACGCTCCTCGAAGCCGTCGAGATGACTGATCGCCTGGAAGAAAACGCGCGCGGTAAGGTCCTCGGCGTCGGCGGCCGACGCCGTGCGGTAGTAGAGGTAGCGGTAGACGCGATCGACGTAGCGTTCGTAGAGCGCGCCGAAGGCGGCGCGGTCGTCGCGGGCGCGTTCCACCAGCACGGTATCCGAGTCCGAGGGGGAGGCCGTCGTCATCCGCGGCTCCGCGGGCGGGGCCGTGGCCAGCCTCGCCCGGCCGGGTTAGTTGACACCATTATACTTGACAATGACACACTCAACCGCTACACTTTCGGTGTTAGCACTCTCCATGTGAGAGTGCTAATCAGGGAAGGACACGCCGAGTCCATCTGCCGCCGGCCGGCAGAGGTACACGAATGCTCACGGAACGCCGCGCGCAGGTTTTGCGCCTTATCGTATCGGACTATATCGAGACTGCAACCCCGGTCGGCTCCGAGCAGATCGTCAAGCGGCACGCCCTTGAAATCTCGCCCGCCACGATCCGCAACGAGATGGCCAGGCTGGAAGAGGATGGGTACATCTCGCACCCGCACACCTCCGCCGGCCGCGTGCCCTCCGACCTGGGCTACCGCTACTTCGTCGAGATGCTGATGGGCGAGCCCAACGTCAGCACAGACGAGCAGCGGCGCATTCTGCACCAGTTTCATCAGTCCACGGCCCAGCTCGGCGAGTGGCTGCAGCTTGCCGCCTCCGTGCTGGCGCAGACCCTCAACAACATGGCGGTGGTTTCCGGTCCGCGCGCCAGCCTGGCGCGGCTGAAGCAACTGCAACTCGTCAGCCTGCACGATCACTCGGCGCTGCTGGTCGTGGTCTTGCAGGACGTGAAGGTGCGCCAGCAGCAGCTCGCTTTCGGCGAAGCCGCGACGCAGGACGACCTCAACCGGCTGGCGCGGCAGCTCAGCCAGCAGTTCACCGGCCTGGGCGCTGCAGCGATTCGCGCCGCCGCCGGCGATCTGGGGGGACTTGAGCAGCAGATCGCGCTCGCCACGGCCGAGATCGTCCAGGCAGAGGATGTGGACGAGTTCCCCGACCCGCATCTTGATGGTATCCGCAACGTGCTCTCGCAGCCCGAGTTCTCGCACAGCGAGCGCATGCTGGACATCCTCGAAGCGCTGGACGGGCGCAACATCTCGCGCACGATCCCGCAGACAGACGTGAAGAGCAACGACGTGGTCGTGATTATCGGCGCCGAGAACCGCGAGAACATCATGCGCGGCTGCAGCCTGGTGATCGGCCGCTACGGCGAGGCCGACGGCCCCGGCGGCACGATCGCGGTGGTCGGCCCCACGCGGCTGCCCTACTCCCGCGCGATCGCCACCGTCCGCTACGTCGGCTCGCTGATGAGCGGGCTGCTCTCTCAGGCCTACGAATAATTCACGCGCCGTCCGGAACCCCGGCGGTCAGGAGCAGCAATGCCACAGTCATCACATCATCGCGGCCCGCGGCAGCCGGGGGCTGGCGAGTCCGCAGAGGGTACAACGCCAAACGCCAACGGCGCGGGAGAGAACGCAGCGAACCTGCAGCAACAGCTCGACGACGCGCTCGAAAAATCAAACACGTACCTGGCAAGCTGGCAGCGTACCGCCGCCGACTTCCAGAACTACAAGCGCCGCACGGAGCAGGAGCGCGAAGAGTACGCCCTGCTCGCCAACCGCGCCCTGCTCATCAACCTGTTGCCCGCGATCGATGACCTCGACCGCGCGATCGAGCAGGCCGAGCAGCAGAACGCCGGCGCCGGCTGGCTCGAAGGCTTCGAGGCGATTCAGCGCAAGCTGCACGGCGCTCTGGAAGCTTCCGGCGTGAGTGAGATTCCCGCCGACGGCGAGCCGTTCGACCCGAACGTGCACGAGGCCGTCAGCCAGGGTCCCGGCGAGCACGACAAAGTCATCGCCGAAGTCCGGCGCGGCTATCGGCTCGGCAGCCGCGTGCTGCGGCCGGCGATGGTCGTGGTCGGCAACGGGCAGCCGGCGGAGCAAACCGGCGCAGACGGTACGGACGGGCCGCAACACGGCAACAACTAAGCAATCCAAGAGACAGGGACCGGCGGCGGCAGTCCGGCGGATCCGGAGGGGAAGTAACCCATGAGCAGAGTGATCGGTATCGACCTGGGCACCACCAACAGCGCCGTCGCCGTAATGGAAGGCGGTGAGCCGACGATCATTCCGAACGCCGAGGGCGGCCGGATTACGCCGTCGATGGTGGCGATCAATAAGAGCGGCGAGCGGCTGGTCGGCCAGGTGGCCAAGCGCCAGGCCGTGACCAATCCGGAGAACACGATCTTCTCCGTCAAGCGCCTGATGGGCCGCAAGTACGACGACGCCGAGGTGCAGCGCAGCATCAAGATGGTGCCGTACAAGATCGTGCGCGCGAATAACGGCGATGCGCACGTCGAGATGGGTGGCCGCGCCTACTCGCCGCCCGAGATCTCGGCGATGATCCTGCAGAAGCTGAAGGCCGACGCCGAGGCGTACCTGGGCGAGAAGGTGACGGAAGCCGTCATCACCGTGCCGGCCTACTTCAACGACAGCCAGCGCAACGCGACCAAGGACGCGGGCAAGATCGCCGGCCTCGAGGTGCTGCGCATCGTCAACGAGCCGACGGCGGCCTCGCTCGCCTACGGCCTCGACAAGAAGAGCGACGAGACGATCGGCGTCTACGACCTCGGCGGCGGCACCTTCGACATCTCGATCCTCGAGATCGGCGACGGCACCTTCCAGGTGAAGTCGACGAACGGCGACACACACCTGGGCGGCGACGACTTCGACCAGGCGGTGATCAACTTCCTGATCGACGAGTTCAAGAA
>Ga0209166_10000357_pt1 | contig 53835 bp, 33 predicted proteins | sample Coa_R1_3_FD_187151 | JGI IMG/M metagenome (GOLD analysis project Ga0209166, IMG submission 187151) | Surface soil microbial communities from Centralia Pennsylvania, which are recovering from an underground coalmine fire - Coalmine... | ecosystem: Environmental > Terrestrial > Soil >...
CGCGCGAGCGCCGCGACCAGCTCACTCATCCGCCTTATCAGAAGCCGGAACTTTTGGCCACCGCGCCCAATCAACTGTGGAGCTGGGACATCACCAAGCTACTGGGGCCGGCCAAGTGGACGTACTTTTATCTCTACGTGATCCTCGATGTGTTCAGCCGCTACGTCACCGGCTGGATGGTGGCCATGCGCGAAAGCGCGGAGTTGGCCAAGCGGCTGATCGAGGAGAGTTGCGCGAAACAAAACATCCAGCGCGGCCAGCTCACGCTGCATGCCGATCGCGGCACCTCCATGAGTTCCAAGCCGGTGGCCTTTCTGCTGGCCGATCTGGGCGTCACCAAAACGCACAGCCGCCCGCACGTCTCCGACGACAACCCGTATTCGGAAAGCCAGTTCCGTACCATGAAATACCGGCCGGAGTTCCCGGACCGCTTTGGGTGCATTCAAGACAGCCGCGCTTTTTCGCAGGGATTTTTCCGCTGGTACAACGAAGAACACCGCCACTCCGGTCTGGGCTTGCTCGCCCCGGCCATGGTGCACTACCACCAAAGCGCGCGCATCCTCGAACAGCGCCAAACCGTTCTCGATGCGGCTTATCGAGCGCATCCGGAACGCTTCGTCCGCCAAGCCCCCAAACCAGCGGCGGTTCCAACCGAGGTCTGGATCAACAAACCCCTCAACTCAAATGAAAATACTCACTAAATTCCATGACCACTGGTCTCAAACTCATTGACACGCGCCGGATCGGCAAAATTTCAAGATCTGACTTTCCCAGTCTTAACAAGATCGATTTCAAAACTATAAGACGTCGTTCAGTCGTCGCTTAGGATTGTTCGGACACCGATTTTCTACCTCAAATGCTGCGAAGTTGCTCCAAGCCATTCTAGGGAAGCAACAGATTGAGGGACCATTGCTCTTGCCTCCGAATATTGATTCCGTGACTGAGGTGTCTCGAAAGGTAGCTTCGCCTGATGGGAGCTTAGAAATTATTGAGGCTCGAAGTCATTTTGGACTTGCCGTCATGAAGGCGCGGTGACCCGTCGTGACCTGCCAGTATTCGATCCAGCGCTTTCGGATCCCCTCCGTGCGTTCAAGAAGTTCAGGGCTCGGCTTCTTTCCGTGCTCTACCACCATCACCATACCAGCATTGAAAATCCGCTGTGACTTTTCCACGCCTGGCAGACGTGGGCCTTCTGCGGCCATCACATCCTGTATGGTCACCTTCGTGCGGTCCGCCTTGAAAATCGGGTGACCGTTCAAATCCTTTCCCACCTGCGTTAGATTCCTCAAGATGAAAAAATCAGGCACTTCCTCCGGCGCCACCAAACCCATCAAATACAAGTCGAGATAAGACCATCCGGTCGCAGGCACATAATAATCGTCATCGAGCTGCGTGAACGTCCCGTCAAAGTTGTCGTGCCATACGCCGCCGCCCATGATCGAAGCCTCCGTGGGTCTCACAAAGGGAAACGCGACAGGTGCCTGCAATCCCCCGGCCCAGTGCGTCGGACCGAGCGGAATGGTTTCACTATTCACTTTTGCAGACACGAACGCCCCCCAGCGATGTCCCATCTCGTGAGCGATCTGCGACATGGCGTACATGTACGGCGGCATCTTGCCGTTCTGAGTTATTTCCGAAAGCTGCGGCCTATAGAAGGTGATATCGCGCTCCGATCCCACGGGCGCATTGTCCGGCGGCTGCTCCTGCATCTGATTCGCGCCGACGTACACTGGCTGAACAAACTGCCATTGGAAGCGGCCAAGACTGCAGAAGCTCTCGAGGCCATGTTGGGTCGCGCCAATGCCGGTGACTGGTGGCCCGGTACTGCCGAGGGGGCCGAAGCTTGGCGTGCCCGCCTCCTGGTTGTCGATGCGAAAATCCGAGTAGTACGCCAGAAAGTCAAATTTATCTCCCAGAGCTTTAAGAACGGTGCAGGCCAGATCACGCGAATTCGGCAAAGGATAATAATGGAAGGCTTCGTACACGATCGGCAGCGTACCATCCTGGGACTTGGCATTCGAAAGGTCCACTTCCGGGCTGCGCAGGCCAGTGAGCGCGACTGAACGGCCGGGTACATGATCGACAGCATGATCTGACCCGGGCCCGAAAGCGTCCGCGGAAACGAAAACCTGCCGTGCTCCCCGCAACTCAGCTGGAACGATGCCCTGGATCGAGATCGTGTTGCCGCTTATTTTCACGCTCCGCGAGAGGCCGGGACCTGACGCGAAGTAACGAGATCTGGCGAGGCCTGAGTGGTTCCGCGGGACAAAACCGCGAACTGTCCAGGCGACTTCGGCGCCGTTGCGGGCGCCTCCATCGGCAGGAGGATTGTGCGCGTTGAAGCGAAGGTGGTACGCAATCCCCGAGAGTCCGGGATCACCCTCCCGCAGAACTGGACCGCGCGTTTCGAATGTGACCCTCAGAAACAGATCGTCGACGACCGCGAGCTTGACGTTACGCAGATTCAAATTAGGAGCCAGGGCTGGATTTTCCTCCCCAACAATCGTCGCCACGGTTTTTTCTGTTCCGGTGGAAACGAGCGGGTAAACGCCGACAATGGCGTCCTTCGCTGCTAGTTGGTCATAAGACATGTCGATCGTGCCATCTTTGTGCAGGACGGCTTGAAACCTATTTACCGTCTTTGACCACGTGAAGTCTTGGATGTTTCCCCATGGCTCAGTCACGTCCCAAGTAACCACGACGCGGTCGGCCAGTTCCTTTGTGTATCGATCGCCATACATCCTTGGCTTCATGAAAACGCACATCGCCGGGACGGTATTGATAAGTGTTTCAGCCGCCTCGCCAAGTTGGTCAAAGCGCCCGATCTGGACGCCGCCCAGCCGCTCGGCCGCGTCTCCACGATTACGATCCGCAGCCCCGAGTCCTGCTCCGGCATCCGTCGCAGATCCGCCGAAACGAATTGAGCCATTGCCGCCTACGGAGAACGAATCCCAGGTCTTACCGGAAAACGGAAATTCCACGTTCCGAAGCGTCACGTCACTCCCTTTCACCTCGTCTCCGAACTCAGCGTCCCACTGCAAAGGAAGGTTCTCGACGCGGAATCCGGATCCAGCCGGAGTGAAGCGAATCGTCCGATGGTTCAGGTCAAACAGGTTCTGCTTACCGAGTGCGCCTTCATCAAGCTCGAGCAGGATCAAGTCGCCGACGGGTGACACTTTCCCGATGGATTTCCCGGGTTCTTGGCGCACTTGGGCGTGCAGCGGAGTTTGAATGAGTGAGAATCCAAGCAGAGCAGCGAGAGCAACGGGCAGTATGGGATGAGAATGTCTATTCACGGAGCCTCCCGATGGGATTTGGACGAAAAGCGCAACTCCTAGGAATTAGCCTAGTTCCCTCAATGCCTCGCCTGCGCCGGCAAGATTGGTGAGCTTCATCTCCGCGTACTTTCTCGAGAGGACAACTCCAGGAGCACCGGCCTGAAACGCGGCGAGCACGGCTGCCTTGACGTCAGAGGGTTGCGTCCTTTTTTCGTTGAGCGCCGTGGGAATATCGATGTCGATTCCAGGATAGATGGCGGCCGCGCCGTTGACGTCTTTGAGAGCGCGTCGGGTTTCGCGCGCGACATAGGCGGCCGACATGCCTGAAGTCGGCAGCTTCTCCAGGGGTGCCTCGAGTTCGTAGCCAAGGAGTCGATAATGCAACTCAAGGACTTCATCGAGCGTAAAGTCTCGAAACACTGTCGACTGCACGTTTCGGATGTACCGAGCGAAGCGCAGGCCAGCGCAATTGTTGTACGGGCACGGCTTAATGAAATCCGCGCTTTTGGCGATGCGCGCGAAGTCCTGCTCGGCTTGATAAAACGGACTCATGGTAACCAGGTGCATGATGTGCCAGCCGACCTGCACCCTAGGATTAATTGCCTTGACGGTCTGGAATAGCAATCGATAGACCTCTTCTTGGCTTTGAACCCAAAACTTCTCCCATGCAATAAGCTCTGGATACTCCATGAGCAGTCGCCAAAGCGATACGAAGGCGCCGCTGCCCGAACGGCTCTCGAACTTGAGCGTCTGTTTTACCCACTTATCCAGCGCAATGTATCCGGCGCGCGCGCGTTCGACGTTGATGCCTTGGCTAGCGGCTTTGCTGACGCAGTACTGGCAAAAGCAATAAATTTGCGCTTCCCCTGTGAACTGCCCGAAATGCGCGCCCAATGTGTTGTTCAAAGGACCTTGTCGTTCCGACTCCCACATCATGCCATCGAGGTCGTTGTGCTTGAACCAATCTTCGACCAGTGCCACCAGGAAATCGCGGGCGTGAGGATTGTTGAGGCAAGTGCTGCCGCCGATTTTCCCATCCAGATCGACCTCGGCGATTTTCTCGAATCCGGGCATAAGGCGCGGATTATAGGCTTCTTCAAACAGGCAATAGGTCTGCATCCCCCGCGCCTTAGCTTTCGGAATGACGTCGGCAAGAATGTCGAAATCGCCCAATTCGGGCGCTCTAACATTTTGGATCACCGGCTTGGCGTCGAAGCCAGAGTGAACCGCGGTGTAACTCCCGCCATAAATTTCGTCATACTCCTGGAGGCCGTGATCCGGGAGCGGTTGGCCGGGAATTTGACGCCCCGCCAGCCCTCGGCCATAGGTGAACACGGTCGGCATCCAAACATTGACGCCACCCTTTTCGGAGAGGACATCCAGAACCTTCTCTACGCCCTTGTCCACGAATGATCGTCCCCCGATTTGGATCGCCACGAATTTTTTCGCACCTGCGGCAAAACGGGAAGCCGCCTTGGCGGGAGCAGACAATGCTAGCGGGTCAGTGGGCTGGACCTTTACGCCAAGCATGGCGAGAAGCGGAAAAGTGGTCATTCCTTTCAGGAAATCACGTCGGGACGAATTGTCTCTAATTTGGTTCGTTGATTTTTCCATGGTTCAGCTGCGGGCGAGGGCGCGGCGCGCCTGACGAGTCTCGGCGCAGTTCGCAGAACATTGTATGCAATGCCAGCCGTAATGCAAGCGCTTGCAATTTTCTGCCTTTCGGCTACAGTGTTCGCCCATGGGCCTTCTATACCCTACGACCAGAACCAAAAACGGTCTCGAGATCGTTCGCCAACCGAGTTGAAACATGCGAATGAGGCACTGCTGCGCCACTACTGCTGGATTCTTCCTCTGCAGAATTGTATTCGCCCAAACCCCGCTGACTCCCGCGCCGGAGCGGCGCGTTGTGAATGTCTCGGCCCCAAGCAGCCATGGGAACGAACCGTCTATCGCCGTCGATCCGAACAATCCCAGCCGCGTGGTAGCAGCGTTTCAGCCAGCGACCATCACCTACTCCACCGATGGCGCTCAAACATTTACGACCGCTGAGCTTCCTCCTGTCGAAGGCTGGCGTGGTGGAGGCGACGTCTCCGTGGCATTCGACAACAAGGGGCACGCCTATCTGGGCACTTTGCATTTCGACAAGCTGGGCAGCCAGTCGTATTGGGCGCACGGAGCGGGCCGGAACGGCATTTTTGTTCGGCGCTCATTGGATGGTGGCAAGACTTGGGAAAAGGATGCCGTCGCGATAAAAGTTTATCAGGGAAATGAGCCGGACATACAGTGGGAGGACATGCCGCGCGTCTTTGCCGATGCTCAACCTCACAGTCCCTACGCCGGTAACGTCTACGTTGGCTGGATCGAGTGGCAGCTCGATAAGTCGATCATTCGATTCGCACGCTCGACGGACTCCGGCAAAACATTTTCAAAACCGATGCGCATCAGCACACATGCAGGTCTGCCGCGGGATGACAATGGCGGACTGGTAGGCTTCGTCGGAGCAGTGGGAGCCGATGGCACCGTGTACGCCATTTGGAACGATGGCAACACTATCACGTTTGCCCAATCGCATGATGGTGGCAGGTCGTTCGAACCTTCGCGCGTCGCCATCGAGGTTGCGCCGCCTTACTTCGGCGGAGCGGGCGGAATCCCCGGTGTCTCTCGCGTCATGGGTTTTCCTCAGATTGGAGTGGATGCGCGGCCGGGGAAGGACGGGGGAGCGCTTTACCTTGCCTGGAGCGATTACCGCAACGGTGATGTGGATGTGTTCTGCGTTTCATCCCACGACCACGGTAAAACATGGTCGAAGCCCGTCCGTGTAAATAGCGATCCCATCCACGATGGTATCGATCAGTTTTTTCAGTGGATGACGGTCGACCCCGCCACCGGCGAGATATACTTTCAGTTCTACGATCGCCGCGACGATCCTGCCAATCGCAGAACCGGCTTCACGCTCGCGCGTTCGACCGATGGCGGGAAGTCTTTTGCTAATTACGCTTGGTCGGATTCCTCGTTCGAATCCCAAAATGCATTTCTGGGCGACTACACCTGGCTGGTGGCATACGACCGCAAGGTTTACGGTATTTGGACGGAAGCGCTTCCCCCTTCAACTGATTCGCAACCGTCACAGTCGGGTCGGCCACAGCGGTCGATGACCGTTGTGCGCGTCGGCTTTGCAGATTTTTCTACTAGCAATTAAGCGATTGCGGTCTGCGTGGACATCGCGATGAACAAAATCTGGCTCGCCTTCGAATGCGCGTTATTTCTTTCCGTTGGCACTTTCGCACAACAGCCTTCACCCTCACAGTTCCGTCTCGAATTCGACAAGGCCGGCATCACCAGCCTGAAATTCGCGGGCGACAAATATGATACCGACTACATCGCCGACGAAGGCACAGTTGGCCACATCCATATCCGTTACAAGATGGGAGACATGGAGTGGCGGGAGTTTTCAACGGAGACCCCTGACAATCGCTATGGGGGCCTGCCCGACATCCGTTCTCGCCGCGCGATTCAGCAGCTCAATATTATCTACAACTCACAGGCCTGGATCCGAAACGAATACTACGCCGACCTCGAAGTCACGGAAAGATTCCGTGCCGAGTCCGACGTTCTCTATTGGACGATTTTCGTGCGTAATCCAACGCACAAGCCCATTGTGCTCGGGGATTTGTTTCTGCCACTTCCCCTTAACACGAGCAAACGTTGGGACAAGGAGATCACCTACACAAAGCGGGTCGTACAGCACAAATACATCTCGGGCCACGGCTCTTTTCTCTACTGGATGCGCCCGAACGGTGAGGGTCCGTACCTTGTCATGACGCCTGTTTCCAAGTGTCCGCTGTTCGAGCCGACGCGCAGCGAAATGAACTTCGAGCCGGCCAAGCTGGAATATGCCGATCGTGGCGGAGTGTACATTCTTTCGGGACGCAAGGGTGCAGAGGACAAGGCACGCGGCGGCAACTGGCGCCAACCACAAAGCATGCGCACGCTGACGCCCACGAACTCCCAACGTGACGGAATTACCTACGCGTTCAAGTTCCGCTGGGCGAAGGATGCCGAAGCCGTTCGCCAGATCTTAGTCGACGAAGGGTTGCTCGACGTCAACGTGGTTCCCGGCATGACCATTCCCCTCGGGGAGGATGCTCTTGTCTCGATACGTACACGGAGTGTGATCGAATCGGTCGAGCCCGAATTCCCGGCGCAGACACAATTGGACGCGCCAACGCAGCACGGCCAGACTGCAATTTATCGCGTGCGATTCAACCGACTTGGCGAGAACAAACTGACCGTACACTTCGGGAATTATCAGTACACAGTGCTGGAGTTTTTTGTCACAGAGCCGATTGCGACCCTCATCAAAAAACGTGCCGCGTTTCTCGTTTCGCACCAGCAACACCGCGATCCCTCCAAATGGTACAACGGGCTGTTCTCCGAGTGGGACATGAAGAAACAGGTGCTGCGTGGCCCCGACGACAAGGACGGGCTTGCTGATTACATCCTCGCCAGCGATGACCCCGCGCTTTGCAAGGCGCCTTACATCGCCTCGAAAAACATCGACTATCCAGATGCTGCGGAGATTGCCTCCGTTGAGTACTACCTGAAGAACTTTGTGTGGGGCAAGCTTCAAATGACGACTGAAGAGCGCTATCCGTATGCGGTCTACGGCATCGACAACTGGAAAATCAATCGCGAGAGTAAGCCGGAGGATCGTTACGGCTGGACGGACCACGTATGGCGCGCGTACGACTACCCACACGTGGTCTTGCTTTACTGGAGCATGTACCAAGTGGCGAAGCGGTATCCGCAGCTCGTGCACTATCTCGAGAAAGATGAATATTTGGAGCGCGCCTACGGCACTGCTCACGCCTTCTACACCTATCCCTGGCAGATAGCTCGCTGGTCCGCGAATGAGGTCGGGAACTACAACGAGCTCGTGATAGCGGATCTTATCGCCGAACTCGACGACGTCGGCTGGCACGAAAAGGCCGAAATCCTGCGAAAAGGCTGGGAAGGAAAGGTCGAATACTTCATCAACAGCCAGCCGGATCTCTTCTACTCCGAGTTCCCTTTCGATCCAACCGCGTTCGAATCAACCAGTGCATTCGCTCACTACGCAATCGAGCAGTTGAAGGATCCGATGCATACGCTGAAAGTTAATGCACAAGACGTGAAGCGATTCACCGACGAACAACTCGCCTGCAATATCTCCACACGCGGTTGGCTTGAACCAAACTATTGGCAGCTTGGTGTGGAAGGGAACATGCGCTACATGTCGCAGATGGGCGGATGGTCAATCCTTGACTACGCGCTCTACTACGCGAAAGAGCCTTGGCCCTATCTGCGTCTCGGGTACGCGTCGTTTCTGAGCTCGTGGGCGCTCATGAATACTGGAACGCCGGAATCAAACTACGGATTCTGGTACCCAGGCAAACAGAACGATGGAGCCGCTGGCAGCGCCTACGTTCCACAAGCTTTCGGGTCCAACTGGTTTGGGAAGCAGCAGCCTCGTGGAGCATGGCAGTACGGCGGCGAAATCGATCTCGGCTTCAGCGCCGCTTTGCGGACTGCCGCAGTAATTGTCGCCGAAGATCCCATCTTCGGTCGCATCGTCTACGGCGGCGCCTTGCAGCAGAAGCGAAATCTTATGGAAATCATCCCCTGGGATGGCATTGGACGCCGATTCCATTTTATCGGGCGCCAGCGGCGGTTTCATGTCGAATTGGAGCGCGATGGCTTCACTGCCGGGACACCGATAGTTTTGAGCGAGGACCTGAGCGAACTCACCTTCGAAATTAAGAACAGAGATCCGCAAGACCTGCCTCACGCCAGCCGGCTTCTGGTATCGGGCCTTTCCGGTTATCAAGTACTTGTGAACGGAAAACTTGTTGCGGAACTTCCTTCCAGCAGTCAGGCCGCGACGGTTGCCCTGCCCTTTACGGAGACCAGTCCTGAACGAGTCACGCTTCGGCGACCTCCGGCAGTGGACCGAGGGACGGCACGCTAAAGGTGAGGGGGGCAGTGATTGACAGGCAACTGAGAAAACGAGGCAGGAAGTCAGCAAAAAAGGCTAGAAAAACGTGAAGAAATATAGTATACGTCTGCGTATACCATAACGGGTTCTTGGAAGGATGCTCAATTTGAATGCCTTTTCTAACCTCTCCACTCCAGTTTCCGGCCCACCGCGTCGCAAATGCCCTAGTTATTTCCAAGAGGCGAACCAGGAGAGTTTTGTATGAAACTCGTGACCCGCATCTCTTGGGTCTTGGTTCCGCTATCCATTTTGCTCAGCCCTCTGCCCTCCAGCGCGCAAGGTGCGCGCGCCGACTACGATCGCGCAGCGCGATTCTTGACGGAGGATTTGGAAAGAGTGGTTCAACCCGCAGAGATTCGGCCGAGCTGGATTGAAGGCACTGACCAGTTCTGGTATCGGAAGCCAGGGCCCGACACCGAATTCTTACTCGTCGACTCCGCAAAGAATACGAGTGGCCCCGCTTTCGATCAAAGCAAGCTTGCGGAAGAGCTTTCCAAGGTGATAGGAAAACAAGTTCGAGCGAATCACTTGCCATTCAATTCATTTGAATTCGTTGGTAAAGAAGAAGCAATGCGTTTTGCGGCGGAGGGACAACGGTGGACCTGCAGCCTTTCGACCTACAGCTGCACCAAGGAGAAGCTGCCGCCATCAGACGAGCAGGTTTCGCCCGATGGCAATTGGGCGGCGTTTGTGAAGCACTACAATTTATATCTGCGAAATCTCTCAACCGGCACAGTCGCCCAATTGACTATGGACGGCGAAAAGTCCTGGGACTACGCCACGCCTCTGCCCTCCTCGGACCTTCTTGTGCGAGTAGGAACCGAGGATGCGAGCGAGTCTGCAGCGGTTTTTTGGTCGCCGGACTCAAGCAAGCTAGTGACCTATCGCCTTGACTCCCGGAATGCAGGGAGATTCACGACACTTCAGTTTGTACCTCCCGATCAGCTCAGACCCAAGGCTTTCACCTATGTCTATCCGTTGCCGGGAGAAGTCATGCCCGTGGCGCAACCGATCATTTTCGATGTACATACTTTGAAGCGCACTGAAATACAAACTGCTCCCCTCGAGATCTACTTTCAGGGGGGGCCCAATTTCTCCTGGTACAAAGACAGCAAGCGGATGCACTACCAGTTTCGCTCGCGGGGAGATAAGCGCTTTGAATTTCGCGAAGTGGACGCGGAGACCGGCAAACAGCGCGCCGTGATTGAGGAGGAAGCACAGACCTATATCGACCCTGGTGAGACTCGGGTCGACTTAATGAACGACGGCGCAGAACTCCTTCTGACGTCCGAACGCGATGGCTGGAACCACATTTATCTCTACGATGGGGAATCGGGAAGCCTCAAGAACCAGGTCACGAAAGGACCCTGGGCCGTGCGGAACATTGTCCATGCCGATGAGAAGAACCGACAGGTGTACTTTCTAGCTGGCGGAAAAGAAAAGGACGAGGACCCTTATCTAACCCACCTTTATAGAATCAATTTCGACGGTACTGGCCTGCAGTTACTGACGCCTGAGAACGCAAATCACACTGCTAGTGTTTCACCGGACAGCAAATTTTTTGTGGACAGCTATTCGCGTGCCGACCTGCCGGGAGAATCGGTCTTGCGCCGAGCCTCCGACGGGACGGTGGTCCAGACACTCCAGATAACGGACGCTAGTCCTCTGCAGAAAACGGGCTGGAAATTTCCAGAGCCATTCAAGGGAGTGGCTGCTGACGGCAAGACTGACATCTATGGATTGATCTGGCGTCCAAGCAATTTCGATCCCTCCAAGAAATATCCGATCATCGAACAAATCTATACCGGCCCACAAGGCTTCTTCGTTCCAAAGACATTTGCCTCTGCAAACGCCGGACGGAGAGGATTGCAGTCTGTGGCCGAGCTTGGCTTCATCGTAGTCATGGTGGACGGCCGAGGAACAACCGGTCGGTCACGAGCCTTTCACGAATTCTCCTACCACAACCTCGGTGGAGTCTTTGATGATCATGTCGCGCTCATAAAGCAGATGGCCGCGAAGTATCCCTACATGGACTTGGACCGCGTCGGGATTTACGGCACGTCCGCTGGGGGATACGCCGCGGCACACGCAATCCTCGTCCACCCGGAATTCTATAAAGTCTGCGTGTCGATCTCCGGCGACCACGATGCGCGCCTGGACAAGGCTTGGTGGAACGAACTCTATCAGGGATATCCGGTAGGCAAGGATTATGCGGAGCAGTCCAATGTGACTTTGGCGGACAACCTAAAGGGCCATCTTCTCCTCGTTCACGGAGACGTGGACAACAACGTAAATCCTGTGGAAACGATGAGGTTCGTGGACGCGTTGATCAAGGCAAACAAGAACTTCGACATGCTGTTGGTCCCCAATATGTACCACGGCGAAGGCCGAAACCTCTATCTGGTTCGGAGACGCTGGGATTATTTTGTGGAGCACCTTCTGGGGCTAACTCCCCCCGAGAACTTCGAAATCAAGCAAAGATCGCCGAACGAATCCGACGCCGCCGGTCAGAATTAGAAACTTAGACCCCGGCATTGTATTCCCCGAAAGTTGTAACGAGTTGCAGCGGATGCTCGCAGCAATTGCGACCAACGAGAGTGGAGGCTGATATGGACCGACGGAAATTCTTGAGGAACCTTGCTGTAACGACGGCAGCTATCCAGGATTTGGTCCAAGGTGCGGACGCAAAAGTGTTCGCTCATTCGATGGCTTCTCATCCGAGGAGTGACTTCGATGGGCCCCCGGGCCAAGTCACAAGACCAAATCTGGAGGGCTACACACAAGTCAGCGAGTTCAAAATCAGTTCCACTGTCTGGGAGGTCTACGAAGATCTGAGGGCCCGTGAGGGATCCATCGTCTTCGTCTCCTCACGAGGCATGACAAGAGTCCTGCCCAAGACCGCGGAAGCCACCTTCGACGAAGCCAGCACTCCATACCTCGGCTTGAAACTGGAGGAGATCGGTACGACGGCTCGAGACCTTCTCGCGGACCATCTCCTGGAAAAAGGGGACCCTGATCCAGAAATGGTAAGGCTGGCGGCGCCGCCGCAAGGTTCCGCAAGAGGCGAAAACAATCCCTTCCGGCGTTACCGCTGGGATGCATTCGTAGGTACGAAAGAGTGTTTTGACACTATGCCTGTTTATCCCTCGGGCAGCACGCGCACCTATCACCCCGGGCAATACTTCCCTGATCTGAACAACGCAATGTCTATGCAACGGTACGACGGCCTTCTGGGCGGCTGGATGCCCGCGGTGCGGAAGATCTTTCAAAAATCCGATACTGCTTATTACGAACTGCTGATATTCGGAGATGTGGAAGCACACGACAAGTTCATTGTCCAGACTTGGCATCGCACGGTTTTCATTGAGAATGGCAAAATTGTCAAGGCCGTCTACGGCTACAGCTATCCCGCTTTCCCTCCCGCTCGCCTGGATCCTGCACCGGAACATTTCTACCGCGGGCTTTTGATTTTCGCCGAATATTGGGAGAGACAACTCCACGATTTTGCGTCTGTTTCTTTTCCGCAAGACATCTGGACCGATATGTCCAAGCATGCATTTGCCAAAGAACTTATGGTGCGGCCAGGCGGCGTATACCCCAAATATGGCGCCGTGGACCGGGATTATTACGGTCCTGAATACGACGGCTTTCAAGACATCTTTACAATGTCCGCCTATACGAATCTGGAATGGGGCCGCTTTGAACCCGCGCACCAAATCATCGACAATTACCTCACGGATTTTGTGGACGCCAGGGGCGTGAACAACATGCGCGGCCCGGAAACCGCGCAGTTTGGGATGACACTTTCCCTGCTGGCTCGATACTTCAATTACACTCGAGATGCTGGTTTGCTGCTGAAACATAGACTCAAGATAGAAGCAACCGCGGCGATTCTGACGCAACTCCATGATGAAAGTCTGAAGCTGCCGGAAAGCGATCTCGGTCATGGACTTATTCACGGCTGGAGTGAATCTGATTCCTGCCTCGCTCCAAAACCAATGACCTGGTGGCTTGCTTACTTCGCGAACAACGCCTATGCTGCGCGAGGACTCAAGGATATTGCCGACGTATGGCCTTCGATCCACGGCAAGCAGGACACGGCCAGCTCAAAGAAGACCGCCGAGGAGTGGCTCAAGCGGAGCAGGACTCTTCGCGAAGCGGTTGTTGCAAGCATGGAGACGAGCGTGAGGAACGATATGAATCCGCCATACATCGGGATCTTTCCCGGGGCCACGATGACGTTTTGGGAATCGATGCAGAAGGAAAAACCGAGTCCTCATCAATGGGCTCACAGGGCCTACGCTGAACTCCTTCAGGCGGACGTGCTCCCGCCTGAACTGGCGAACCAGGTCATCGATTGCATGCGTGCCTATGGAGCAACAACTATTGGAATCGTTGCCAACGTCGAGCCACCTCACCCAACCGGCCGCGATATCCTCGGGTTTATCTCTTATGGTTATGCACAAATGTTGTTGCGTTTGGATCGTGTGGAAGAATTCCTGCTCTTCCTCTACGCACATCGCTTCCACGATCACACCAGAGGTAGTTGGGTGGCCGGTGAGGTCTCTAGCATCGGAGGGGGCACAGCCACCTTTTGTATCCCAGCCCAACAAACCATTCCTCTGCTTGTCCGCTGGATGCTGGTTCTTGAAGATTCGGATGACAATAAATTGTATTTCGGCAAAGGTCTGCCCAACGATTGGGTCATATCGGGAAAGCAGATCAAGATCCAACAGGCCCCGACGCGGTGGGGACCTGTCGACTTTCGGATGCAAGCTTCACAGGAGAAGCGAAATGTCGTCGCAAGCGTGGACTTGCCGGAGGCTGGAACTCCCGCCGAAATACAGGTCAAATTCCGTCTGCCAAAGGCGTATTCATTGGGCTCGGTATCGGTTAACGGCCAGCCGGCCAAGTTCTCGGGCCTTCACAGGGACAGCGTCGCTATCCAAACACGTGGCGCAAAAAACTTTGAGATCATTGCTCAATACTACCAATCAATCTGAAAATGGGCGGTTAGGGTTTCATCCCCAAGACCGAAGCTTCATCAAAGTGTGTGGGCTCCATTCAGCTTATTGCGATTACTGCTTTCGTGTGCCTATATAACTTCCCTTGTGATACGGAGGATCGAGTTTATACTTGGCAGCCTGCTTGCGATTCATCCCCGCCAGCACTGTCAGCATTTTCTCCGCGTCTTGTAGCCTTCCCGCGCGCCGGTACGCCGCAGCCAGCTGCGAATAGACGGAAGGATTGTCTGGCGCGAGCCGGCGTGAGTTTTCCAGCTGCGTGATTGCTTCCTTAAGACGGCCTTCCATCAGATAGAGCTGTCCAAGCGCGAGTTGGGAAACGGCATAGTCGGGCCGCGTCGCCACAGACTTCTCGAGGGCCGCTTGCGCTTCGTCAAACTCAGCCTGGCCCGGACTCACTCCTTCACGGATGAGCGCCTGTCCAAGAATGGTAAGCAATACGTAGTTCTCGGGATCCTTTCGCAAACCGCTCCGCGCGGCAAGAATCGCCGCCGGCATGTTGGCGTCCAGCAGTCCCGCTTGCGCTTCCGCCAAATAAGAAATGGAGGTTCCCGGCGCAAGTTTGCTCGCCAATTTCAATTCCAGCCTCGCCTCGTCGGGCTGATCTAGAAAAGAGAGTAGGATGCCCCTTTCGTAGTGCAAGCGTGCGGACTTGGGGAGGTGCTGGATACCCACGGCCACTATCTTGAGGCTGAAGTCATACAAGTGATAGTCCATGGAGGAGTCAGCTAGAAGGAGGTAAAGTTTCTCGTTCTTCGGATCCAGTTCCGCCGAGCGCTGAAAAGCCTCGTAGGCCTCTTCTTGGCGCGACATTCCGATCAGCGCCTGTGCCAAAAGGTTATACACGCCGGCGGTGGCATGCCCTGTGTTCAAGACGGTGTTCAGCACCGGAAGTGCTGCTTGATTCTGACCCGTGGCAACGTAGCAGAGCGCAAGATTGAACTCCGCGGCGAATTCATTCCCCACCTTGCGCTGTGCCGCCAGAAGATGCGGTATCGCGTCTGCGAACCGGCCGTCGCGAGTCAGCCTTACCCCGCGCTCAAGCTCCACATCGGCGTGTGTGTCGTTGGATGGAACAGTTTGCCCGGCGATCACTGGGGAGGTCGCTAAAACTCCTTGTCCCTTCGCTGATAGAACAGGCAGGAATGCGTATACCGCAATGAGCGGCGACAGAACGGTTGCTGTTGCAATTCTTCGTCGAAACAGCATGTCGTTACCGGTCCACGTTGAGGGTCTTGCTGAGGCTCGCAAGTTGGCGAGGCCGATTCTCCACCTACGCGATGGACCGGCAAAATTATAACTGATGGGAACTCGAACGGCCTCCGCAAAGTGGATCTTACCCGGATGTTCGAGCCCCTGAGGCCAGCCGTCGTAGCAAGCCATCAGGCGCATGAAAAGCGCAAGCGCCAGCTCGTTTCGAGCTGGCGCTTGCGCGACTGATCGGGGTGTGGGTCAGTCAAACCCTAGAATTCAATGTTGGCGCGGAACTCGATCTGCCTTTCCGTCACGCCGAAGTTCGAGTTCCGGATCACGTTCGCGTGTCCGAAGCTCGAACTGAGAATGTTCAGGTTCGGAGTCCCCCAAACAGGGTGATTCCAGACGTTGAGAAATTCGGTCTGGAAGCTGAAACGCAGGCGTTCACGGATCGGGATGCTCTTGGTGATCGCCAGGTCTTGATAGAACTGGTGCGGGCTGTAGATCCACGGATTCCCCGCCATCACTCCCGGTGTTCTGTTCGGCGCCAGACCGGATTTCAGATTGGGATCGATCACGTTGGCAAAGGTCTGGCCCGGCACATGGTATACGCCTGCGGAATTCTGCAACTGAGAAACGCTCGTCCCGGTGAACAGTACGCCGCCGTCTCCCAGCGCATCTCCGAACGGAGTTCGGACAGAGGTGTTGAACGTCCCATATCCGCTCGTCATCTGGCCCGGTATGCCGGTCTGGTACGTCAAGATCGTTCCGAGGTTCCAGTGGCCTACGATCTTGTCGACCACGCCTCCGCGGTTCGCCAGGGCTTGGCCCTTGCCGAACGGAAGGTCGTAGGTTCCGTTGGCGTGGAAAGTGTGGCGGATGTCGAACAGCGTCGGCCCGTAGCTCAGCCGCAGGTCGCGCATCGAGAAGAGCTGGAATGCCCCGGTCCAGGTATTGCCGGGCTGCACGCCGAGCGTGTGGCTCCAGGTGTAGTTCACGTCGAGCTGCAGTCCATGCGCTGGCCGCTGCCGCCAGTCCAATTGCAGCGCGTGATAGTCGCCGTACCCGGCGTCCGTCAGATATCCTGTCGCCTTGCCAGCATTGTACGGATTCGCCTGGAAGAAGTTGATTGGATACCCATGCCCCGGATTCGTGCCGCACGGCGAAAAGCTCGCGCCACCAATCATGTTGCACAGATATGTCGACGATCCCGCCAGGGTGTTTGCAAAGTCTCCCGCGCGGCCGTTGTCCAGGTCATTGACGAATGTTCCATTGGAGAACCGCGAGGAGACAAGGCCGCTCGCGTCCGTGAACGCTGCCGTCAGAATGGGCAACGGAGACTGCCCCGCCAATCCGTTGTTCGCAAACGAGTTCCCCATGCCATTCGCACGATTGATGGCCAGGTTTTGCTGCGCCAGCTTGAACTCATTGAGGAAGCCATTTTCGAAAATGTTCACCTCGTTCGGATTCAGCTTGACCCATTGGTGTACGCTGCGATTACCCATGTAGCGCACTTCGATTACATTGTTTTGCCCGACCTGCCGCTGGATGCCAAGGTTCCACGATTCAACATATGGCTGACGAATGTTCGGATTGATTCCGTTCACTCCGGTCCAGTACCCGAAGAACGTCTCGTTCGCTTCTGGTATCACCGCCTGATAGGTCGGTGGACTGAGCGTGAAAGGAGCCGGTTGCGGATCGCCCAAGGCATAGCTTCCCGCATAGTATCCACCGGTCGGCGGCAGCGTTCCCCCGGGTGTTACAGGATTCAGATTGAACGCCTGATAGAACGCATAGCCTGCGTTGGACGCCGAGTTCCAGAAGAACTGGTAAGGTTCCGTGAACCGCCGCAACGCAAACCCCGCTCGCACGACGGTCTTGCCGTCCCCAAGCAGCCTCCGCTTGAATCCCTCCATATGGCCGGGATTCCATGCGATTCCAATCGAGGGTTGTGGGCTCACATTCCACGGGTTGTAAACGTGGACTCTCGCCTTGTAGGTCGGATTCAGGCCGTTGGGATCGCTCGTCAGCGTGCCCGGCTTGAAAATATTGTTCACGCCGGAGGGTCCCCAGATCCCCACCGGGTCCGCGCTGTGATAAGCACCCGTCAGGTCATGATCGTCGCCGGTGAAGTCCCAGCGCATTCCAAAGTTAATGGTCAGGTCCGGCCGCCACCGCCACGCATCCTGGAAGAACAATCCCCACGCCGACTGGAACTCGTTGAGATTGTATCCGCTGATAGCCGTGGCGTACTTTCCAGTTTTTACGTCAAGCGGGAAGCCCGACCCTCCGGGGTTTACGCCGCTGATTCTGCCCGTCAGTACCGCGTATAGATCCTCTGCGTTCGTGCGGTCCGTGCTCGACGCGCTCGGATAATTCGTCGCGAAGTAATTCTCGATCGCGGACGTGGCCGGATCGTCTGTGACAAGACCTATGTCTTTAAACGGGAAGCCCGCCGGAGCGTTGTTGTAGTGGTCTTGTTCGCGATAATACGAAAAGCCGAAATTGAAAGTGTGTTTGCCCTTCAGCAACGAAACATTGTCCGCGAAGTTGTATAGCGGATAGAAGGTTGAGATGGGCAAATGGTTGTCCCACACTTGGCCGGAATTACCCACTGAACCCGGCCAGTTGATCTGCGGCGAACTCTCCCAGAGCGATGTCGCACCGAACCCAGTTAGGACTCGATTGTAGAGGTATCCTCCGCGAAACTGATTCACCAACGTCGGCGTCATCGTCCAATCGAATCCCAAAGACGCGGTAAAGTATTGGCTTCGGTTGGATGCAGCATAGTTACTGAAGCCACTTCCCGGATAAGGAGGCGCAATGGCGTTTGGCTGATTGTACTTCGTCATATTCCAGGAGAAGAACATCCGCAGGTTGTCTCGAATGTCGTAATCAAGCCGCACCGTCGGAAAGTATCTCGTGATCGGCGACTGGTTGAGGAAGCTGATCGAGTCGATATAGGGTAGCGTCGTCGCCGAAACCGTCCCGCTGCTTAGCGAAGAATTGATATTCGAAAACAACCCTTGCGTCACGGAGTTCACCGTCGTTGGCAACCCGTTCGGCCCTGCGATCTGGCTGAACAAGTTGACCGTGTGAGTGCCCCCGCTGTCCGACCAGATGAAATTCCCCTGCTGCGCCTGCTGCGTCGGAAAGTTCGTCGGGGTTGTGGTGAAGGCCCCCGGCTGCTTCATCATCGCGAAGCTGCCGAAGAAGAACAACTTGTCCCTGAAGATCGGCCCGCCTAGGCTGCCGCCAAAATCATTCAAGTGGAAGGGGCTTTTCTTCTGCCCGCGCGCGTCATTTACCCAGGAGTTGGCGTTCAGCGCGGAGTTTCGGTGGTCCAAGTAGATACGTCCATGGTAGGAGTTCGTCCCTCTCCGCGTTACAAAGTTCACCTGAAAATCCGACTGTCCATAACCTGTGTTCGTATTCAACTGGTCGGTCTGGACCGTCATTTCTTCCATGTCTTCGATGCGCGCCTGCACCAGCGGCTGGGAAGCGCCACCGAACTTCATGCGGCTCGTCGTCGCCACAACTCCGTCAATATTGTTTCCCGTCGCGGCCAGCGGCATGCCGTTCCACGTTGTCTGGCCCGTAGCTGCGTTCGAAATGGCTCCGGGCACGATCCGCGACATCTGCGATATGTCGCGCCCGCCCAATGGCAATTGTTCGATTTGCACCAGGTCGATGTTTCCGGTGATCGCATTGGAGGTTTTCTCCACTACCGGTGCCTGCTCACTAACTGTAATTTTCGTCGACTGGGCGCCTACAGTTAAACTCACCGTAACATCTGTTGTGCGCGTACCCTGCACGGCGACGGACTCCAACTCTTGGTCTTTAAAACCGGATTTGGAAACGGTTAGTTTGTATAGCCCAATCGGCAGGGCAACAAACGAGTACGTGCCGGATGACTCCGTAGTCGCTGTCCTCGAATGGTTTGAAGCAAGATCCACCAGAGTCAGTTCCGCGTCAGGGACCGCTGCGCCACTCGGATCGAGAACTCTGACGGCGATAGTTCCCTGACCGGTTATCTGGCCCAAAGCTTGTGGAATGCAGAAGCTCATTACGGCGACTGCCAGGACTAAAGCGCTTCGGAGCAGAGGTTGAGCCAAATTCCTCGTCATATATCCTCCTAATTCGTTCTGGTTCCCACGATTGCTAACATGCCTCCCGAAAATGGTGCGAACTCACGGACCGCACCCGAAACAACCGCCCCTGCAAGCGCTTGCAATATGGCCAACTGTCGTCCCTTCTTAGCCGTTTGAATTCTTCTAAAATGGAACGCACCCCAAGCCTCTTGCCCTCGACCCTTAGCACTTCTTCCTTCGCGCACCCCGGTAACTTCCGATACCGTAGTCATAATCCCAAGAAGACCGTTTGTCGGGATCAGCCTTGGAGTCTGTTTTGGTATACGATATCGTACCCGTGAATGGGCGCACCCTAACACGCGTCCCTGGCCGTGTCAACTACTTTATCGAACTTTTTTTGGCCGCCTTCGGGATCGCCCTGCCTTTCCCTGCTATCTCTCGTCCCACGGCGACCCCAAAGTGCAGCAAACCGGTAGGCCTGTCGTGCCTTTACTTGAATCGCACCCGAGGGAATGGGCGGTCAACTAGTCCTTCTCCTTCTTTTATCGCGATAATCTGGTCGCTCTTGATGTCAGCCAGTTTGCTCACGGCCCCGCTGGGCCAATGTACCTCCACGCTGTCCACCTTCGTGCAATCTCCAAGCCCAAAATGCAGGCGTGGATCTTGCGCCGACTGATAACTCATGCCGCCTTTTTTTTCGTCGTGCCTCAGGCGGGTTCCTGCATGGATTTTTACCCGTGCTCCTACAGCATCGCGATTCGAAATCGTCCCGATCAGCAACACCCCTAGCCAGTGATTGGCATTGCCCCCGTCATTGCGCAGGAGTTGCGGCGGCTGTCCGTTGTTGCTCACTAAAATGTCCTGGTCTCCGTCATTGTCGAAATCCCCCACGGCGGCCCCTCGGCTTACACGCGGTAACAGGAAATCCGGCCCGAGTTGGTTACTTACGTTCTCGAATATGCCGTGTCCCGTATTTCGAAACATGAGCTTCGGTTCCGGGTAGTAGACATCACTCTTGTACAGGTGAACGTTGTCCAACACATGGCCGCACGCCATGAAGACATCAAGAGCCCCGTCGTTGTCATAGTCCATCAGTCGGGTTCCGAACTCGCTCATGTGATAAGTCGCGTAGCCAATCTTGGATCGCAGCGTGATGTCATCAAATTGCTGGCTCCCCAGATTTTGATAAAGTCGCGCGAGTTGCGAATCCAGGTGCGTCACCACTATATCCATGCGGCCGCTGCCCGTCAGGTCTCCCGCGTCCGCGCCCATGCCTGCCTCTGGCTGACCGTCCATGCTGACCGCCACACCACTCTCATATCCGACTTCGCTAAACGACCCGTCGTGATTATTGTGGAACAACAGATTTGGCATCGAGTCATTCGCGATAAAAATGTCCTGCCACCCATCGTTGTCATAGTCGAAAGTCACCACACCGAGGCCGTTAGCCAGCTTGAGTCCTACTCCCGATGGCTTGCTTACGTCGGTAAACGTTCCATCCCCGTTGTTGTGAAATAGCGCCGGCGGAGTTCCCTCGAAATCGTTGGGATGGCAGTAGCTGCGCATACCCGGTGCGTGATCACCGCACCAAAAGTTGCGCTCAGGTGACCACGCAACGTAATTTGCGATCACTAAATCCAGCCTGCCGTCTTTGTCGTAGTCAAACCATGCGGCACTCGAACCCCAGCACCCTGTATTTTCCACTCCCGCGTGGGAAGTCACATCCTTAAACGTTCCATCCCCATTGTTGTGATAAAGAATGCATCTGCCGTAGCCCAGGACGAGCAGGTCGGGGAATCCATCATTGTCGTAATCGCCCACGGCCACGCCCATTCCAAACAATCCCTCTGCACCCACGCCTGCTTTTTCAGTAACATCCGTAAAGCTTCCATCTCCGTTGTTGCGGTAGAGCGCACTCCGCAGCGGGTTCTTGGGCTGGTATGCCTTCGTCGACGCGCCATTGACCAGGTATAGGTCAAGCAACCCGTTTTGGTCGTAGTCAATCCAGCCGCATCCAGCCCCCATGGTCTCAATCAGGTATTTCTGCGACGATGCGGCATTGTCGTGTCGGAAGGTAATGCCCGCTCGCTCCGCTATATCAACGAATTTAATGGGATTGCCGGATGGCAAGGTCGCCCAAGGGCCGGTGCCTGCTGCAAATGCGGCGCCCATCATTCTTAGTAAGTCTCGCCGCGAAAAATCTCTGGGCCAATTCATTCGTGGGATGTGCCGGCCGCGGCCGGGAATTGTTAGGTCCTGTACCGTATAGCATGCGCTGAGGCACGCGTAAAGGACTCTCACCGTCTTTTCTCTGTTGGATTCGGAGGTGCCGAGGAATAAATTTGCAGAGTCGACCCGCGCTGCTATGATTCGGAAGTCACAAAAAGTTTTCCCGTGGAATGAATAGATGCGGATTTCTCACAAGTTTCAGCAGAGCTTCCTCTCGCGGCGGCGCTTCCTCAGAATGTTGGGAGTGGGTACCACGTGCGTTGTCTCAGGCAGTCTGATTTCGTCTGCAAACGGTCAAAAAGTTTCTAACCAGAGCCAAGCTATGCCGGACTTTGAAGAAGTCCCTCCTTCCCTCAGCGGAATCTCATGGGTGCACACCGCCGGACTGTCTCCTTCTATGTATCTGCCAGAAACGGATGGCGCCGGCTGCGCCTTCGTGGATTTTGACAACGACGGTTGGATGGACATCTACCTCGTAAACAGCGGAAAGTGTGACTTTTATACACCGTCTCATTCTTTGCGCAACGCGCTATACCGGAATAATCGCGACGGAACGTTTACGGATGTCACTGAAAAAGCGGGAGTCCCTGGAAACGCCTATGGCATGGGCGTAGCCGTGGGCGATTACGACAATGACGGCTTCCCCGATCTCTATGTTACTCAATATGCGCAGGGGATTCTCTATCACAACAATGGCGACGGAACATTCACGGATGTAACCGCCAAAGCTGGCGTTGCAACGCCTGGCTGGAGCACCAGTGCGGTTTGGTTCGACTATGACAACGATGGACGCCTGGATCTGTTTGTTCTGCAATTCGCAAAACTCGACGAATCCATCTGGTGTGGAAACAAACTCACGGGTGAGCGCTGGTACTGCCGCCCCACCGTTTACAAACCCATGCCCTGCTGGCTGTTTCACAACAATGGCGACGGCACCTTTACAGATGTCAGCCAACACTCTGGCATTGCTCAGTTCCCCGCCAAGGGATGGGGTGTCGTTGCCGCCGACATCAACAATGACGGCTGGATGGATCTTTTCATTGGTAACGATACAGTTCCCAATTTTCTTTTTGCCAATCGAGGCAAAGGCAAGTTTGAGGAAATCGGCGCCCTTGCCGCCATCGGGTACAATCCCTTCGGTCTCGCTCGCTCAGGAATGGGAGTAGACGCCTGCGATTACGATCAGGACGGCTGGATCGACTTATTCGTGGCCAACATCGATCACGAGATGTTCTCGCTATATCATAACAATCGAGACGAAACGTTCACCGATGTTGCCCCGGGACTAGGAATTGCCTCCGCCACCACCATGTTGAGCGGCATGGGTCAGAAATTCTTCGACTACGACAATGACGGCAACCTAGACCTGCTTCTCTGCAATGGCCATCCGGAACTGAATGTCGCCAAAATGGTTCCCGGTGTCACCTATGCCGAGCCCATGATGCTTTACCGCAACACCGGCCGAGGCTTTCAAAACGTCAGCAAGACGAGTGGCCCCATCTTCTCAAAACTCATCGCTGGCCGCGGGCTCGCCATCGGCGACTTCAATAACGATGGTTCAGTGGACGCCCTAGTTTCTGTCAATAACGGCGCTCCCATTTTGCTGCGGAATAATGCCGGAAACCGCAACCACTGGCTGGGACTCCGTCTTGTCGGCCACAAGTGCAACAGGGACGCGGTCGGTGCCGAGGTGACCTATCACGCAGGCGATCTGGAACACCACCAATTTAAAGTCGGAGGCGGCAGCTATCTCTCCTATCATGATCCGCGAATGGTCCTTGGCCTCGGACAGAGGACCAAACTCGATTGGCTCGAGGTCAAATGGCCTCAGCCGAGCGGTTCCTCCGAGCGCTTCAAGGATTTGCCTATCGACCGCTACATCACGATCGTAGAGGGAGCGGGCAAGTGGACCTAACTACCGCAGGCTTGCGCTAGCCAATGTTTCGATTCGTTTCCAGACGATTGCGTCTCGACCTAGTGGGGCTGAAGCAAATCCGTGGTGCTTCCAGGACTGGGGTTCCATTTCTTTTCTGCTGCGAGCTGTAACGCTCGCTGCCGTTCCGCCTCCGGCCTGTTGCCGCTCCGTGCGTAAGCGATTGCAAGCTGGTAGTATCCGGCGGGATCTGCGGGATCCAACCGCACATATTTTTTCAGAGCCTCGATGGCGTCGGCAAACCTGCCCGCACCATTGAGCGCAATCCCGAGTCCCAGGTAAGGCTGCGCCAAACTCACATCCAGTTTTGTTGCCTGCGTGAAGTGCATTATAGCTTCCTCGGAGTTTTGCTGTCTCCAGGCCAGGTCACCGAGCATGAACTCGGCGGCGGGTGAATCCGGATTAACTTGCAATTCCGCCTCGAATTCCTTCTTGGCAGCTTCGGATGACTCCGGCGTGAGCGGCTTGGCAAGAATGATTCGCCCCAATTGATAATGAACACCCGGCTGGTTTGGATATTGCTCCAAAATCTTTTGATATTTCGCGGTAGCATTTTCGAACTCGCCTCTCGCCTGATAAGACTCCGCAAGAAGTTCCTGCGCTTCGGCGGACGTTGCCGCCCGGTCTAGAAGTCTTTGCGCGGCTCGGTTGGCCAATTCCGAGTAGTAACGCGTCGTGAGATACAGCACTTTGGAATCGCTTGGAAATTCCCGGTTCAGCAAAAGGAGTGATTCGACCACGGCGTCTTCCTGATCTGCGCTCATTCCGCATTGCGCCGTGGCCATTGCCGCCCGGTACCGAATTTTTTTGTCTGAAATGCGCGAAACAACCCTTCTTAAGATCGCCAAGGCCGGGGTGCAATGTCCAGTCGAAGCCAGATTGATCCCCCGTTCAATAGAGGTCGGGGAGGGATCACTTGAAGATGCCTTGGGCGGGGCCTGCGCTCCTCGCATCTCTCCATGTGATCCGTACGCCAGAAAAGCTGCTGCTAAAACGATGGCGCGACTGGCGTTCGAGACGCCATGCGTCTGGCTCGTTTCTCCGAAAGACGGATTCGTCCTGAACCAGAACACAATGAAAGGATTGTATACAAGTTCGTATCCGTAGTATAGATGGGCCTTTCACACAAAAAGCTGAGGGTGCCAATTCCCTCGAGCTCTTGGATTCGAGGAATGCCCATGAGCCGGAAAAAGCCAGATGCACCAGGAAAACATCTCTCTCGTCGCGATGCTTTGACTCTCCTCGGATCCCTTGGGAGCGGAGCTCTGCTCACACTTTGGGCCGAACAAGTCTCTGCTTCCGCTCTTCCGCAAGATACGGGCCGGCCTCTCCTGGTCGCGGGCAAGCGCGCCGAACTGAGCATTACGACGGTCACCCCACACACCCTCCGCATCAGCGTCCTTCCAATTCGAGACGATGGCTCTGTCCAACCCATCGAGCCCACTCCCGAGCTTGTCGAACGGGATTGGCCACAACCGGTGGCCAAACTCAGCACTCTCGGCAGACCACAGACCAAACCCCCAGCTATTCCTTGGGGAGATTTACAAATCAGACTGATGACGGAGCCTTTGACCCTCTCAGTGCAAGGCCGGAGAGGAAGAATAATTCCGAGGTTACACGTCGGACTGGATGATGGCTCTATCAGCTTCGACAGAGGGGGGTCTCTCCTCTATGGACTGGGAGAAGGTGGCCCCCAGTTTGACCGTGGCGGCCAAGTCTATCCAATGAAGAATGGCCAAGGTGTCCCTGGCTTGGACGTCCTCGGCGCCAGCATGCCAATACCCTGGGTCGTGGGCTCTTCCGGATGGGCTCTCTTCTTCCATCGGCCGTATGGCATCTTTGATCTGACGAAAAATTTGGCTCAATTCATTCCCTCTCCCTCGCAACTAGCCTTGCCCCTCGACCTCTTTCTCGTCACTTCCGAAGACCCTGCGGACATTTTTAAGGAATACGCGCAACTGACCGGGTTCCCTCAGCTTCCCCCCATCTGGAGCCTCGGCTATCAGCAATCTCATCGGACACTGAGCAGCCGCGAAGAAATCTTGTACGAGGCCCGCACGTTCCGCAAAAAAAAGCTTCCTTGCGATGTCTTGATCTACCTCGGCACCGGCTTTTGTCCTTCCGGCTGGAACACCGGTCATGGCTCCTTCACCTTCAACGAGAAAGTTTTCCCAGATCCTCAAAACATGATTCAGGATCTTCACAAGGAAGACTTTCGCGTCGTCCCTCACGTGGTCCTGAAAGCGCGCCATCTTCATGGCCATATCTCCGACACCGGTGCGGCCGCGCAGGATTCCGAAGATATCGGCGGCTACTGGGCTTCTCATCTCAAAGTGTTTCAGATGGGCGTTGATGGTTGGTGGCCCGATGAAGGCGACTGGCTGCCGCCGGAAGAACGCTTGCTCCGCAACCAGATGTATTGGGAAGGGCCGCTCTCATCGCGGCCGAACGTGCGTCCATTCGCACTCCATCGCAATGGTTATGTCGGCATTCAACGCTATGCTTGGCTCTGGTCGGGCGACATCGAATCGACCTGGCGCACACTCGAAGCCCAAATCCCCGTGGGACTTAACACCGCCCTGAGTGGAATGCCTTTCTGGGGAACCGACACCGGAGGCTTTGTCACCACCCCGGAACTCACAGGCGAATTATACGTTCGCTGGTTTCAATTTAGTTCCTTCTGCCCTCTCTTCCGTTCGCACGGAAGAACTTGGAAGCTCCGGCTACCCTGGGGTTGGAACACGGGTGACTACGGTCCCAAAGAAATCGAGGGCTATCGTGGCGATGCAGGTCTTCCCTCTCAAAGTGAATTACACAACGCCGACGTCGAACCCATCTGCCGCAAATACCTTAACCTTCGCTACCAGCTGCTGCCTTACCTCTACACCGTAGTTAAGGAAACAAGCGAAACGGGTATGCCCATCATGCGGGCTCTGTGGTTGCATTACCCGGAGGACTGGCGCGCCGTCGAATGCAGTAACCAGTATCTCTGGGGCCGCGACATCCTCGTTGCCCCTGTCACCGAGAAAGGGGCGACGCGGAAGCGTGTTTATCTGCCTACCGGCACTTGGTACGACTTCTGGACTGGAGAAAAAATCCGAGGGGGCGCCGAAGTGACCCGGCCCGTGGATTTGACTACACTCCCGCTATACGTTCGCGCCGGCGCGATCATTCCGATGGGCCCCGTAAAGCAATACACCACCGAGAAATCTGCTGAGCCTCTCCTCTTCAACGTGTATCCCGAAGCAGACGGCGAGTTTGAACTTTACGAAGACGACGGCACAAGCTTCGATTACAAGTCCGCGAAGTTCACTCGGTTGCGAGCCTCATGGAACGACGCAAAGCGTCTATTCAGCCTGGCAAATTCTGCCAGCACTCCATTTCACGGTGCGCGGAATTTCGAAGTTCGCCTCGCTCCGTCTGGTCCTCGAAAGCCGCTCAGCTTCGACGGGGGCAAAATTACTCTAAAGCTTTAGCTTAGCGCGCAACACCAAGTGAAGCAGGCAGGGCCCACTGTTCGACAATTCAATGGTCTCCAACCGCAATTTGCACCTTGTTGGGAATATGCGTCCAGGGGAGTGGGATGCGGGAATGACGTTGTCGGCAGTCCCATGTCACGCTGGCCGCTCTCCGCGTGCTGCTGACTTGACCTTCCAATACACGGCATACCTCTCGCCTGCGAGCTTATAGAAAGGAGTGAGGTTCATACTTTCGGTTTGTCCCGCGGTCCGAAAGGCCAATGGCGATCCCTTTACGGGTTCAGCCCAGGCAACTGGATCCACAGAACGATTGTCGATCTCAGGTGTCGGGGTCGGCGTAGCGCGAGGCGCGGTATCGTAGCCGGGATACATCATTTCAGTCGTCAAACCCTGGTTCCCCAGCTTTCCGCCCAGAATCAGCGGCCCGTACATCGCGGCCTGAATCGTGGGATCGTCCGGCATGGCATCAATATGTAAGCTCATTGGCAAATCAACTTCTACCCGGTCGCCGTCCTTCCATACTCGATTCACCGTCAGGTAACTCGAGGGCGACGAGAAAACAGGCAGCGCTTCACCGTTGAGTTTCACCGATCCGCCGTGCTTCGCCCAATACGGCACCCGGATGTTCAGATCCATCTCCGTGGGTTGTTCAGCGCGAACTGTGAGAGTTGTTCGCTCTTCTTCGGGAAAATTCGTTTCTTGCCGCAACCGGATTCCCTTCTCCGGCCATTTCACTTCGGAGGCAATAAAAAGGTTGACCCATATTCCGCGCTCATCATGGAAATAAATCGTATCCGCAAATTTCGCGAATTCTTCTATTCCCGATCCCGTGCAACACCAAAAGGAATCCCATTGCGAGTTGTAATATTTCCAGAGCCCCGCCCCGAGCGGCAGAAAATAGCCCTTCCGGCCTTGATCGTCTTGCGTGCCGAGCCGGCTGTTCCAAAGAGTGCGCTCGTAGTAATCCATCACCCGGGCGTCCGCCGTCCATCCAAAGATGTGGCGCGATAGCTTGAGCATGTTGTAGCCGCAGCAGCACTCTTCCGTGTACTCCCCCAAATGTTCGGAAAGTTTTCCAGGATCTCCTCCCCAGTGCTCTCCATTACTTGTTCCACCGGTTGCGTAGCACCGCTCCGAAGTCACTTCGTCCCAGAAATATTGCGCGATTTCTCTGTCCCGCTGATCGCCGCCGAGTTCGTAACGTCTCGCCACTCCGATTATCTTGGGAATATTCGTGTTGGCATGCAGGCCTTTCAGTTCGTCTCGGTGCTCAGCCAGCGGGTTAAATACGTCGTTGTGCGTGAATCGATTTCCAATGTACCTGTACATCCCTTTGCCGGTTAGCGCGTACAGGTTGTAGAGCGACTCCAGCATTCCGCCGTGTTCAACGTTTAAGACTCGTTGCATGTGAGCATCGGAAAGTCCCTGGCAAAAGTGCCCGACCCAGTTTCCTATCTTCTGCGCCGAATCCAGCGCTTGCTGATCACCGCAGTAGGCGTACATATCCAAATGGCCAGCCAGGATTTTGTGAATGGTGTAAAACGGCGCCCACACGGGATTTCCCTCTCGAAGCCGGTCGAAGAATGTTTCCGGAAAAGCGCTGAGGTAGCCATTTCCGAGTTTTTCCTGGCACTTGGCCAGCTCGGCGACCATCTCGTTTCCTCTTTGCTTGAACGCGTCGTCACCTGTGCCGGCATACGCAAGCGCACACGCCGAAAGGTAATGGCCTCCCACCAGATGACCTCGAAGCTCGCAATCTGGTTTTTCCCACCCGCCCAACGCTTGGGCCGCGGAAGGAAGCCCCGCATTTACGCGAAACGTGTGAAGGAGCCGGTCCGGCGGAAGCTCCAAGACCCACTTATTGTTGATTTCCATCTGCCGCTTGAATGGACCATCCAGCATACGGACCTGACTCAGTGGGAATGGTTCGACGCGCCAAGGCACGTGCTCGCGTTTCTTGGATTCTCCTTTGGTCGCTAGCGCGTCAACGGCAGGATCCTGACCGGGGAAGGCGGAAACGCGCACCGCCGGCAGGATTGCGGCGCCGGCCGCTGCCGCCGCTGTAGAAACGAATTGTCTGCGAGTAATACCGTCCAATTTTTTCATACAGACCTCCCGCCATCAGGTTTAAGCGCGTGCGCAAGTCACGCCGCCGTCCGGTTCCCGGAAATCCCTGTCAAGCCCACAGATTGCGCAGAACAAACAAAACATTAGCGGGCCGCTCTGCCAGCCGCCTCATGTACCATGGAAACCAGTAGCTGCCGTAGGCCACCAGGACGATCGATTTCCAACCTTCGCGAGCCAGCCGCAATTGCTCCTGCCGCTGGATGCCATAAAGCATCTGGAATTCAAAACGCTCTTTTCCAAGTTCCTTCGATTGTGCGTACTCGATGATTCTCCCGATGAGCTCCAGGTCGTGAGTTGCGATGGCTGCGCGCACTCCCGCCGAGGCCGCCTCATCCTCGAGCAGTTGGCATGTGAGCTGGAAAAAATTTTCGTCCACTTGATCCTTTTTGGGAAACGCGATCGATGGCGGTTCTTTGTAGGCACCCTTTACCAGGCGTATGCACGCTCCCAGCGGGATCAGGCTCGCAACATCGGCCGCGGTTCTGCGCAAGTAGGCCTGCAGGCAAATTCCGACGTTTGTGTAAGCCTTCCGGATCCTCCGATAAACTTCCAAAGTCCTGTCGATATAAGGGCTCGACTCCATGTCGATCCACACGGTACTTCCACCGCCGGCTCGTTGAACAATACGCACTAGATTCGAATGGCAGATTTCCTGATCAAGATCCAGCCCCAGCTGAGTCAGCTTCACGGATACTTCACTTCCCAGTTGCAGGGTGCCGATGCGGTCGAGCAGGTCGAGATAGTGTTCCGTGACGCTCTCCGCCTCGGAAGCGTCACTAACGTTTTCTCCCAGAAGGGTGAAAACCGCGCCAATTGCCTCCTGCTTAAGTTCTCCCGCACATGCCAGCGCATCCTCCGCCGTCTCCCCAGGCATGAAGCGGGAAACTGCACGCTGAACAAAGCGGTAGCGTATCGCTCGCTCTCTCATCCACGAGCTCTCCGAACAGACCAAAAACACACTCCGCATTAGCCCCACGATACTTCCCTGTTCCTATCCAAGTCGTTCAGAATCTCCTGGCCCCCAATCTGAAAAAGCGGAAAAAGTATCCTGCAATCGTTCCCAAAGTTGAGCAAATTGAGCAAGAAAAGCCCAAGCGGAATCCAATAGAGCATCGTCCATGGATCGCAGCGGAGCGCCATTTGTGGTATCCAGTTGTGTGTACCTTGTTGTACGCAGAAAAACTACCAGAAGTGGTGCTTCTTTTCAATGCCAAAATTCCATCATTCAGGACCAGAATCTCCGAGCGCGTCCTTCTTATATTACCAACTCCCCCGTTCTCCGAGGTTTTCGATTACTTGGCACAGACGATCTGCGCCGTTCTGCCAGTTCATTTTGATGGCTTTCTCCGCCGCCTCTGCCCTACCATGCTCGATACTATCTATGATGGCCAGATGTTCGTTTACTGAAACGTCTAACCGGTCGATGATCGCGCTCGCGTATAGGCGCCAATATCTTTCTGTCTGTGGCTTAATCCCGGCATGAATCGCGCGCAAACGCGGGCCCGCACCCGCGTTCACGATCGCCTCGTGAAAACTGATGTCCAGATCAAATATGTGGTTTGCCTCCGCCCGTTTTGCCAGCGCGCACTGTTGAAGTTTTTCGTTCAATCGGTTTAACTCTTCTATCAGGGCCGTACATGCTTTTGCTTCCAGTTGGCAACAGAGCCGAGCCGCAGAGCCCTCCAAGAGTCCCACTATCCAATAGAGTTCCCGGGCATCTTCCTCCGTAAGAGGCGCTACGGCCAGTCGCTCTTTGTTTCCCACAAGGGAAGTAACAATAATGTAGCCCTCCTGTTGCAACCGATGACGAGCCGCCCTGAGTGGTGTGCGGCTCACACCAAGGCGATCGGCAAGATCCGCCTCAATGACCCGGCTGCCGGGCGCCAGTTTCCCATGCACGATTAACTCCCGGAGTCGTTGAAACGTGCTGTCGCTTATGTTGGAATCCTTGCTCACCATATCCACGTCCTCCCCAAGATTGCGAGACGTGTTATTGCCAACCGGTGTGGCCGCACAAATCTGGGGATGTTGAAAAACTTTGCCGAACCAGCAATTCGAGAATCCGCGAGCAGGACCATGAAGTATCTCTCTCGAAACAACAAATAGCTACTATCAAGACCGCAAAGTGTCGCGGAGTAATATACACGATAGCCCGCACAACTTGAATCCGAATGACTCCAGTTTAGCGCCGTGGTCGCTCCACCCAGGCCAAGTCAACCTGGAAGGCGCCGAAGAAGCGCAGAGGCAACGTGCACCATGAAGTTTTCCGCACAGTTGCGCCCATCGCGGCAGGGCCGGGAACGCGGGTCGGCTTCGCTCCCCCGGGGAGATCCATGTGGCGGTAGCTCTCCACAATATATGAGTGAAAGACTTAACTGCACTGGGAAAGAGCACCGCTTGGGAGTCTATCTCCGATCCGGATCCAGGTTTCACGCTATTTCTAGAATGATCGTGGCAACGGACAGCCGAGGCAGATCCAGCTTCACTTTGCTGCCCTCAACACGAACAGAATGCGGCTGAGCTACCAGCCGATTTGGATTATCGAAACTGTTGCAAGCATTCCAATCGCTATCGTGAAGAATCTGCCCTTTGCCTGACTTTGCGGTGACGCCCTGCAGAGTGCACTCCATAGAGACGTCTTCATCGTGCTTAGGGTTTACAAGGCTCAGGACAATCTCGTCCGCCAGCTTCGAGGCAGAAACGGAAGGCGCGAGGGGTGAAGAGTCCGTGTTTTCCACACGAATTGCCGTCTTCCCGCGATGCGGCTTGAACAATTGGAATGCGTAGTAGGTCGTCGTCCGAATACAGTTACTACCTTCAGGGCCATCTGTGAGGAGCAATGACTGCAAAACGTTCACAATCTGCGCGATGTTGCACATATACAGTTTGTCGGCCTGGCGATTAAAAATATTCAGCCCCAAGCCTGCCGCGACGGCGCTGCGCATTGTGCTCTGTTGCCACAGCTTGCCATAGCGCGTTTCGTCCTCCGGAGGAATCTTGTCCCAAACTCCCCATTCGTCAAGAATCAGACCAATCTTCCGGCCCTCACGGTAGCCATCGAGAAGAGTCCTCTGCTCGATGAGGGCATCTTCTACTTTCGTAAAGATGGAAAGTTGTTCATCCGAATGGGCGGCAGTGAAGTCCGTTGGCCGGTCGGCGCCGCCTTCATAGTAATGCATGGAATACCCATCTGGATGGCGACCATCGAGGGAATCCATAAAGCCGCGGGTCCAGCGGCGATCCGGCCCACCCGGTCCGCAGCCGATGAGGAACGGTTTTGTATCTCCGTACTGCCGAACATACACAGCAAACTGCCGGTAGAGATTCGCGTAGGTTTCGGGCCGCATGTCTCCGCCGCATCCCCAGTTTTCATTGCCGATGCCCCAATAGCGGACACGAAACGGCTCCGGCGAACCATTTTTTTCGCGCTCTTCCGCCAGCGCGCTTCCCGAAGGCATGTTGCAGTACTCAATCCAGTCTTGAAGTTCATGCGGTGTCCCGCTGCCGACGTTGCCGGCAAAATACGGTTCCGCGCCGATCAATCTGCAGAGCCCGATGAACTCGTGCGTTCCAAAACTTCCGTCCTCGATATATCCACCCCAATGAATATTCACGCGCTTAGGACGCTTCTCAACAGGGCCAATGCCATCACGCCAGTGATAATCATCCGCATAGCATCCGCCCGGCCATCTCAGAACCGGGACGCCAAGATCTTTCAGATAATCGATCGCTTGCTTTCGGTAGCCTCCAATATTTGGAATTGGCGAATTCTTCCCCACCCACAAACCACCATAAACGCAGGAACCCAGATGTTCCGCAAAGTGAGAATGAAACTCCGGCTTGACCTGACCGATCTCGGAGTCCGTTCGAACCACAACGCGATGGCTGGAAGACGCATCCGCGAGAAGTTTCCTGGGAATAAGAGCGCTAAGTGAGAATGCAGTTGTGCCGCCGATAAACGTTCTGCGGTTGACGAGTGAGTTCATGTTTTCCTCATAGCCGGATAGCGCGGATAGGAGCCCTTTGGGATGATAAAATAGTGTAAACGCTTGCAGGCGGAGGATAAGTTGACCCACAGCCGGATTTCAAGGGGAAATATTTTCAGGGCTGCAACTGCCTGCGACTTCTTGCGGCGATGCAGGGCAGTGTGTGATTCGCATTGGGCACTTGAGGTAGCAATTACTTCTCAATAGAATCGAACCCTTAGCGTTGGAGTTCTCCATGGTAGGCAAGCAGATCCAGTTGTTGAATCTTGAGGCGGTCGCGAAGCGGGCGGGCGTTTCGACCGCAACAGTTTCTCGTGTTCTGAATAATCTGAATGTTGTTAAGGGCTCTACGCGCACTCGCGTCCTGAAAGCCGTCGAGGAACTAAAGTATCACCCTAATCTTCACGCTCGATCCCTCGCCAAGGGCAAAAACCGCATCCTCGGAATCCTGGTTTCCAATATGGAGAATCCTTTCTTTTTCGACATTTACCACGCCCTCGAAACCGCAGCCCACCTGCGAGGTTATGAAGTTGTCGTGGCGAACACCAACTACCGGTCCGAACAACTCGTGGCGAGCGTACGCTTGATGATAGGTTGGCGCGTTGCCGGCCTTGCAGCTGTCGTATCCGAGATGGACTCGCATCTCATTCGGATGCTAACCGACAGCAGAATCCCCATGGTTTTCTATGATGTCGGTACACCCCAAAAGAACATCACGAATGTTCGTGTGGACTACCGCAAGGGTATGAAAAAAATCGTCGAGTACCTCCACTCCTTGGGGCACACCAAGATGGCTTTCTTGGGTCACCACTCCACGTTGGGCCCGATCAGTGAACGGGAAAAGACTTTCCTCGAGACGGTAACTCGCATCTCCCCAAGTGCCCAGGTACACATTGCAAGTGCGTCCGACGGATTAGAGGGCGGCCGTCAAGGCGCACGCGATCTGCTTTCCTCCAGCTTCGACCCCACAGCTATCATCTGTGTGAATGACTTCATGGCCGTTGGGGTTTTGCGCCAACTGCGCGATCAGGGCATTCGCGTGCCCGAAGAAATCTCTGTAACTGGATTCGACAATATCAGACTATCTGAATTTTGCTCGCCGGCTCTTACCACGGTGCAAATTCCGCGCGAGAGGATTGGGCAGAAAATCTTCGAAATTCTTGTTCCTGAAGGACCTTCAGATCGGTTCGCTGGCCAGGAGATTGTGATTGATCCAGAGCTTGTCGTACGCGAATCTACTAGCGTGTCGCGAAGTAAACAGATCATTGGTTGCATCACAACAAGGTCCGCCAGTCCCGCGGTCGGTCGTTAGAATAGCGTCAGGCTGGGACGTTTCTCCTGCGTCCAGCAATACATGCAGACGTAAATTCAACTGAAGGCTAGTCTTTCCGCGGAATTTCTCGGGCTTCCCGCTAGACTTTTTGAAATATCGTAGATGCATGTCGGGTCACTTCTCGAAGATGAGAGCGCAGAGAAACAAGCGGAATTTCTTCCGGAAGCATGCCCACAGGGAGCATGCGAGGGCCTGCAACTCAATCGTCCTGCCGAGGTTGCTGCAAGCAGCGAAGCAGGAGAGAATTTTGGGTTGAAAAAGCAAGCGCTTGCAAAACTGCGCCACACAGATATCATGCAATCCCGAACTTGAGCTGCTGACGGGCCCCCGAATTTGAGGTTTCTATGCGGGCACCAAGATGGAAGGGACTGTGAGCTACTTTCTAAGGAAATCCGCCGCGTGGACCGCTGCGGCACTGCTAATTCTGGCTTGCGTGTCAGCCTGGAGCGGCCGCGCGCAAGAAGCGCAGAAAAAGACACCTCCCACTCCAGGTCCAATGTTGCAGCAAGGCTTTCTTGAGTTGCAGACCAAGGCGTTCACGTTGCGCCTTGTTCGCTCCTCGCAAACCGTGGCTGCGCTGCTGGCGAAAGGCGCCGATAATTTCGACTTTAGTCCCGGAGATCTTCTGGTCGAACGCTCTCAGAACGGTTACTACCACTTGGGCGACCTCGACCTGCGTTTGCGCCCAGACGGCACAGGAGAATGGCGCGGCTACTCCACCGCATTGGCTCGCAAACCAGTAACAGCATTACCAGACAAAGGCAAGATTCTAGCTGCGGCAGATCTCAGTCCCACGCTGCCAGAAGACATTCCATTGCAAATCGTGCGGACCTGGGAACTGGAAGACGGTGTCCTGGTTTTGCGCTTCTCTTTGAAAAACATCACGAAACAAAGCGTGCAAATCGGGGCCCTAAGCATCCCGATGGTCTTCAATAACGTACTCACGGGACGCTCACTTGAGCAAGCTCACGCAGTTTGTGCTTTTTACGATCCCTATATCGGCGAAGATGCCGGCTATCTCCAAGTTACCCGGCTCAACGGCCACGGTCCTGCCCTGCTCGTAATTCCGGAAGGAAAAACTCCATTTGAAGCGTACAGTCCGATTCTGGACAGCCGCCAAAAAGATGGTCCGGTACTGTTTCGCGACCGCACCGCGCGCAGCATTACATTCGAAGGATTCTATGACTGGATGGTGCACAGCAAGGCGTACGCCGAGGACGAATGGAAATCCGCCGAGCCCTGGAATGTGCCCACCGATGTGACCCTTGCCCCGGGCGAATCCAAGACCTATGGCGTGCGTTTCGCCGTCGCCGATTCCATCCGTGACATCGAAAAAACTCTCGCCGTAAACCGCCGCCCTGTTGCCGTTGGCATTCCAGGATACATCCTACCCATGGATCTTGAGGCACAGCTATTTCTAAAGTATCCAAAGCCCGTGAAAAGCGTTTCCGTGGAACCGCCCGCATCCATTGCCATCCGTGCTGATCATGCAACAACCACTGGATGGAAGCACTATACGGTTGAAGGAAAGTTATGGGGTCGCGCGAGGGCCACGGTAACTTATGCGGACGGTCTGACGCAAACCATCCATTACTTCGTGACCAAGCCGGAAGAACAGACAGTGGCGGACATGGGCCATTTTCTAACAACCAGACAGTGGTTCACGGATACTTCAGACCCGTTTCACCGCGCCCCTTCGATTATGAGCTATGACCGCGACTCCAACAAAATTGTGATGCAGGATAACCGGGTGTGGATCGCGGGACTGGGCGACGAAGGTGGGAGTGGATCCTGGCTTGCCACAATCATGAAGCAGTACGTGCAACCAGATAAGGAAGAGCTTGCCAAGTTCGAGCAGTTTGTCGATGGAGTCTTGTGGGGCAGATTGCAATACAATGAAGGCGAAAAAAAATTCGGCGTCCGCAAGAGCCTCTTCTATTACCAGCCCGATCAATTTCCATCGGACTTTTATTCCACTGAACTCAACTGGACTTCGTGGACGAGTTGGAACAAGGTACAGGCCGAGCACGTTGACCGCTCTTTTAACTATCCTCATGTCGTCGCTGCTTACTGGGTGCTGTACCGACTAGCACGAAACTACGACGGCTTGGTTACCGCTCATCCTTGGAATTGGTATCTGAACAACGCCTATGACACCTCGGTAGCCATGGTCAACCTGGCGCCGGGTTACGCCGTCTTCGGTCAGATGGAAGGTGATATTTTTATTAAGGTCTTGGCCGACCTGCGGCGCGAAGGAATGAACTGGCAAGCGGACGATTTGGAATGCAGAATGCGCCAGCGCGCCGAGCGCTGGAAAGCCGAAGCCTACCCGTTCGGCAGTGAAATGCCGTGGGATTCGACTGGCCAAGAAGAAGTCTACGCATGGATGAAATACTTCGGCTATGAGGAAAAAGCGGATGTCACGCTGAACGCGATTCTGGGCTACGACCCCGCGATTCCTCATTGGGGTTATAACGGCAGCGCGCGCCGCTATTGGGATTTCCTATTCGCAGGCAAGACTAGGCGGCTCGAACGGCAGTTGCATCACTATGGTTCGAGCCTCAATGCCATTCCTCTCCTCAGCGAATACCGCGAGCGTCCTGATGATTTCTATCTTCTTCGCGTGGGATATGGCGGCACCATGGGACTCTTGGCCAACATCGATCAAGATGGATTCCTGGCGCCGGCATTTCATGGCTTCCCAGACATGCTAAGGCCGGATGCGCTCTCCGGCGACAACGGTCCCAGTTTCTTTGGCCACGCATTCAGCACCGCAACGTATGTCGTACGCAATCCTGAGCTTGGATGGTTGGCGTTTGGGGGAAACCTCCGCGAGTACGGCACGGAGATCTCCGTAACACCATTGGATTCCGCTCGTTCGCGCGTGTATATCGCGCCGTCGGGATTGTGGCTGACGCTTGATGCCGGACAGTTTCAAAAGGTCGAGGTGAATTCGAAGACCGGCGCCCTTCGCGTTGGCCTAGCTCCCGCAACCACGTTCTTGCACGAAGCGCGGCTTCGCGTAAATCAGCCGGCAAAGATACCAGGGGTCGGCAAATACCACCCGGCCGGGCTGCTCAAAGAAGAACGCGGCGCCAATGTCGTACCCTTAGGCAAAGGCGTCACTTGGGTCGAGCTTGAATCAGCCCGCTATTAATGCATGCAAGCCTTACAGCTCCACGGGGGTCCTACTTGCAAGTCTTCGGAGACCAGGTTTCGAGGTTAAACGGTGCAGAATTCACTGTTGGTGTGAGATGTGGCCGCGGAATGCTAGCTAGAATTGGCTCGTCGGCTGTGGGTGCAGGTGTGGGTGCAACTAAAAAAGGAAAAATGGCTCCCAATTTCTCGTAAGCGACACCAGATAGGGCACTTAGATTTTTCATCCTCTCGGCTGTTAACCGAAGGGTCTGATGTGACCGACTAGAATGCTCCACACGCCGCTTCACAGGTACAAGCCTTAGAAAATCGACAGAGTGACGGGGTCGTGCTGGCGGGCATTGCCGTGACAGTGTGGGGTTCTAACGAATGACGGGGCAGCGTTCTAACCAACTGAACTATGTCCCCAACCGTGGAATCAACAACTTAGCGTAAAACCTTGCAAAATAAGGCCTTTGCAAGGTTTGCATATATCGCACTGTTCGCTTGCGGTGCATATGGTAGCAGATGTCCCCAAGTGGAATAAGAAGTGTTGCTCAGAAGAAGAGAGGGCCAATGCGGAAAAGTTCCTGGAATCAGAAGAGAAAGCCTTTGAAGGAGGCTGGTTCTTCCTGTGCGGGAGTAGCTGGGGGAGAACTTGGAGCCCCTGTTTCACTGCCCTGGCTTTTAGTTTCTCGACAGGCTCTCCTTTGGTCCACGTCTTGCGCCGCCCTGACCGACTTGTCGGATAGGGCCTCTAGATCGTTCAAAAGAGAACGTTCGAGGCTGACAAGATTTCGCGCCCACTGCCCCAACAACATTTTGGTCTTCGCCTGGTTGTATCCAAGCTGTTGAGTTAGCTCGCAGATTCTTGCGATAACTTCGTCCTCTTCATTAGATGAAGTTGATGCCTCAGCAAGTTCGCTGCAGGCCGCGTCACCATTCGGATAAAACTCGCCAGCGATCTCTGGTGCGCGTTCTGCCTCTGCTTCGCGAACGACGTACTGCGTTCCACCGTTGGCACCTACGGAGCGACGTTGCTGAAACAATTTGGCTGGCTCCTCCATGCTCGCCAGCAAACTGCGGAGATCCGGCCCGCCAACTTCGAGGCTGAGGATGTGTACAACTGATGTGTGGTTTATGCCGCTCCGGTCCCTGTACCAAATCTTCTCAGGAGTCGCCTTGAGTACTGCCTTGACCCCCGCGAGACGACCGCCGTTCAATCGGCGAATCTGCATCAGGCCATTCGACAGGTTGCGAATGGATCGATAGCTGCTGGTGTGAAGACGGCAGACGGCTCCCAGTCTCGGGAATTTTTCCAAGATGAAGTAAAGGTCTCCTGACGGACGGCAATCGCCTTTCTCTAGATCGGGACAACCGTCACCACACGGCTCCACTGGCTGTCCTTTCTTCGCTCCCTGGGTGTACTTGTAATTTCCCGGCCACGGCTCACCTTCCGGATGCTTCTGTGTCCGCCGGGTCGCTTGCATCTCCCACCGCAGGCCCTCCCCATTCGAGATCTGCACGAGTTCCCCGTGACACTTGCACCCAGTCTGCGTCCAGTACGCGTACTGGGTTCGGAAGTCCTCCATCGGATCATCGTTCAAGAAGATGACGCCAAGCTCAGTTGGCTTCTCGCCATGAACCTGTGCAATATCCGGCGCCGGGTCCCAAACCACATCCTGTCCACGAAGCGTTTTGCGCTTGAACACGAAGTGATCGAGACGCCGGGGGTGGTCGTTCGGATTGCCGGGCTCGGGTCCCTCCCCGATGGCGACCTTAATGGTTACAGGGAGTTTCTCGAGAGCAGAACCGTTTTCATCGTGTGTTAATCCGAGAATGCCCATTGCGCTCTCCTTCTCTTCGCATGGTCAGAACGTGCCTGTGACGGTGGAACTTGCGGCTTTCAGTGCCCTGCGAAACTACAAGCCGCTCAGAACAAGGTGAGTTGTCCGTCTGGTGGCGTAGTCGACCGTCTGGAACTTCTGGGGCGAGATGTGTCCATTGCCGGGTTGAAGACAGACCACTGGTCGACTTGAGTCGAAACCGGGTCGATCAAGGGAATTGCAGGGACGGCTGGCTCGGCCATGGCTTCCGAATCCTCTGTCGCTCGTGTGCCAAGTATGTCTTCCTGCTGTTTCTGAAGTGTGGCCCAAACCGCATCCGCCCTTTCGCCGATTCCTTTCTCAGTCACGAGTTCGCGGGCCATCGCCATCAAGATGTCATCCTCGTCGTTGATCGCTTGCAATCCTTCCGAAGAGAACTTTCCTTCCATGGCCAGGGAGACTAGCAGTTTCTTCCCCATCAGCCGAAGGCAGCTCTCCTGCATCGTTTCAGCGTAGTGCAGGTATTTCACCTTTACCGGAAGACGCTGCCCGATCCTCCAGCTTCTCCGGCTAGCTTGCCGAAGTACATAGATCGAATATCCGGTCTCGTAAAACAGGATCGTGGGAAAGTCGATCAGATCGAGCCCCGTCTGAACCAGCTTCGGGTGGCAGATCACAGCCTGCACCCCACCGCGGAGCTGGCGCTCATACCAGCCCTCACGCGCTTCAGGAGGTACATCCGTAGTGAGTACAGCGACTCGGATTCCTTCATTCAAAAGGGTCTGTTCCAGTCTTCGAGTCACATCTCGCTTCTGTGTATACACCGCATAGATCTGGCAGCGGCGACCACGCCCCAGCTCTGCTTTCACTTCTTCCACTAAGCGGCGCTCCTTCGCGTATACGTGGTCTTCGTTCAAATCTGGCGTTGCCGCGATGAGGAACTTTTCCCGCCGTTGCGTTTCCGGGTCATATTCCCAACCGAACAAATTTCCCAGGCGAAACGGCCGGTCAGGATAAAGGAGCAAGGCATTCAGCGCCACACTCATCACCGACTGGTTTCCGCGATGCTCCTTCAGCGCGTTTTTAACGTCCTCTTCAAGTTTCTTGTAGGCTTCCTTCAACGGGGGGTCCATCCCCACGCTGACGACCTCCTCTCGGTAGGTCGGCAGCGCTTCCGAAATGTCTTCGAGTGAAATGAACGCTCCCAGACTCATCAGAAAACGGCCAAACAGGAGTGGCGAAGCTCCCGGCCGGCGCCGAACGCGTTTCGTTACGCGGGCCTCCGAACAAGAGTTATCCTCCGGCTCGATGACGGTGATCTTTTCGAGCAGCCCGTAGGTTTCCGTGAACATCCGCACACCGGCTTCCCCATACTCAAACCCTTCCTGGACCATCCTCGCCGGATGCATGCGGAAAAGGATGTTGAACACCTCATCGGCGTATCCTCCGAGCAGGGTCCCGGTCAGGACGACAGTGCGTTGAGCACATCCAGCCAGCGTGCCGAGTGCATTCCCCTGAGCGGTATCTCCTTTCAACTCGTGCACCTCATCCGCGATGGCGTAGTCGAAGAAATCCGGCATGTAGCGGCCGATGAAATCCACGGGGGCGAAACGCCTGATTTTCTTCCCGTCCGCCTGCCATAACGCGCTATACAAAGCACGCCGCGATTTCCTGGATTCGTCGCCATTCGGCCCGCCGAGAATTTCACTCAGCTTTGCCTTCTTGAAGTCTATGGAGAGCAGTCGTTGGCCATCCTCTCCCAGGTAGATCGGGCAGCCCGTGTCTGCGTTCACAACGGAGCCTTGGTACCGGCCGCACTGCGCCAGTCCGTACGCGTGCCGCCAGAAGTAGCTGAGCTTCCCGCGGTCACGCCCCACGATGAACAGAGCCGGGAATCCGCAGATGGAATCCCACCGCTTGCGAGCAGTGCGCGCCGCCCTCCGCTGGCGCAACTCTGTGAGTGTGGTGCGCAACCCTTCCCGGATGATGCGACCATGGCGCAGCCTGACTTCGTTGACTCCCACATGGCCCACCGAACTCGTGGGAGTTCGGAGGCCGTCGATGAAGAAAACGCGCACGCGAGGCAAAGTTAGAAATGCTTCTCGCGCCCACTTCTCAACTAACTGGGGCGGAACCATGGCCAGGGCGGTGAATGGCTTGCGGTCACTGTGCACATGAACCGCACCAAGCGAGATCAGTGTCTTGCCAGTCCCGCACTCTGCGATTACCGCCGCGCCGCGTGCCTCATTCCAGCGCTTTACCACACCCATCATCGCGAGCGTTTGTGCAGGAAACGGCTTTCGGAGGAGTTGCCCGGTGAGCGGAGAAGCTGCATCGTCAAAGCCGTGCAGTGGCGGATAGGTCTGAAGAATTCTCTCGGCAAGCTTGGGGGCCCACGCACGCAAATAGGTGGCAATCGAGTCGAGGCCCGTAGGTAATGGCATGGTGTTTTCCTTACAGTTTTATTGGGTCGAAACAGAAAAGTCGGCGGATAGAGCAAGTCCAAAGCGGTACCAAATGCAAGCGCAGGTTGCGTAATCTCTTTTCGGAAATGTGGCAATCGTTTGAGGATGTCTGCTTCCCGTAGAGGCACGGCAAAGGCGGTTTCCCCATCGCGCATGTCTGCCGGAGACGTGTGCACCTTCGTCAACGCCATACCGAACCGGATTACATACGGACTCCCCACTGTTATAGATTTGAACCGTTCTCAAATTAGCGAGCAGGGCGAACCGTTGGGGTGCACAACCGCTCGAATTGAGGCGAAGCGGCATGGGACAACGAGGGCATGGATATGGCAGTGAAGACCATTTCATTCGTTACAGAACTGACCATCCCGGATTGCTTGACTCGTACATCAAAGCTGCACTGCCATGTCCCAGCGATATCGCTTGGCTTTATCCGGCCCAAGGGATAGCCGAGGAGCCTAAGGATCTGACCTTCGTGGACTTTACTGAATCGCAGCTAAAACAATGGCGCGCCTTTTGGCCGAATCCGGGGAACAGACGCTGGGACGGAGTCGCGCGCTGCGCTGAGGAGCGGCTTCTATTTGAAGCAAAAGCAAATGAATCCGAGCTATGTTCGCCAGGAACTGGCGCGTCACCACTAGGTTTGCGGCAGATCACAAGGGCATTGGACGAAGTGAAGCTCTTCCTCGGTGTGCCTTCCGAAACCGTCTGGCACGGGCGATATTATCAGTACACGAATCGGCTTGCCGCTCTGTACTTCCTAAACATCGTAGCCAAGATTCCCGCGCGCCTCGTCTTTCTGTATTTCACAGGGGACGTATTTCCTGATGGAAGGCCGTGCCCGCAGAGTGAGCAGGGCTGGAGGCCGCTCATCGGCAAATGTCACGCAGAGCTCAAATTGTCTGACACGCACAGGCTGAGCGACCGTACGCACGATGTATTCGCTCCTGTCCGCGTTTCCGGCAACGGATGAGTTGCGGATTGATGCACCTTCCAGGAGATCGATCCGCTCTGCTCTGGTATTCGGATGAGATGCTCTCTCAGGGCCCGACCAATCCATTTGAGAAACGTTTGCTTGTTGCCCCTGACCAGAACCGGCGAGCATCCGAGCCCTACCAACGGCGTAATCGCCTTTCGTTGATTCAGTTCGCGCATAAACCAGGGGGCCCACTCCGGCACGACGGGCAGACCGTATCGATACGCTAAACGATAAAGAACAAACACAGGGTCGTTATCGCACAGAATGGTTCGTGCGCCCTCACGGTCGGCACCGGGTTTCGTCTTGGCTAACTCTGCCGAAACAGCCACCAAGTGCCGGGCTGGCCGCTTCCTACCTGGAACCATCACGCTGCCGCGAAAGCATTGCGCTTCTGGCCCAAGAGAAGCAGGAATGCTCGTGCGGCCCGGTAGTTGAATCTGGAACAAAGCTCCTTCGGTTACTGCCGCCCATAGGGCGCCGATCTCTGAATCTCCGCCAATCATTGAGATCAGGTGTGCGCTGGCTTGGCCTCGTTCATCCTTTGGAGTTTCCAGAACGGCCCGGTCAATGTGGACCCGAACACGAGTGGTCGTGTCCTTCGTGCGCTTGGTGAATTCCAACGATCCAAAGCGCTGATGAGCGTTTTGCAATTTTCGTTTCCTCCAGTCATTGACAGACATAAGCAAGGCGGTTTTCTCATCGGCGCCCGCCTTCGTCATCACCACTGACTTCCTCGATAGCTAGACGCTGGCCGTACATCCAGCGTTGTGGCTTGATTTGTGACAGCCAATCCTGGGCCGTCGGAATTCGACCCAGGTCTTCCTTGACGTGTTGTTCTCCGATATACCGGACCGGAACCTGGTTTCCCTCGCTGTTTGTGATCGTCACACCAAAAATCCTCTCACTCAGGAAAATTCCTTCGGCGTGGTGGCGAAGGGCACGGTGGCGAAAGTCGGCGAAGAATGCTTTCGACTCATCAAACCACTTGTGAACCGCGAGATAGTCCTCGGCTTGGCCCCCAAACTTCTTGGCGCTGCTCTGCGCGTGCTTGAGTGGATGCGCCATAGTTAGACCTCGTAGGTCGTCGTTGAGTAGTCCTCGAAGCAATCATTGCGCTCGACGGTGATTTTGCGTTTGCGCACGTCCAAGACCACATCTCCGAATCCACCGGCATCGTTTTCGTAACCGTACGGCACCAGCGCTTCGAAATGCTCTTGCAGACAGGAAGCCTCATGCGCGACAGGCTCGCATTCTTCGTAGGCGTAAACATCGGAGTCGTAGCACTTCACGTCTTCTGTCACTCCGTCATCGCCCGATCCATCGAAGTGCGCAGCGACGAAAGTAATACCCGCAGCGGCCAGACGGTCACATTGCGCGAGGATCGCGGCTTTGGCTGCGGCTTGGTGTTGTTTTAGCTGTTCTTCGAACGTTAAATGGTCTTCCACGGAACATCCTACCTTTCTGCCCAATTCGGAAATGGATTGCGGTTTGACTTGCGAAACTTACTGACCAGGTCGCGGATCCTGAGGCGCCTTCGATATAGCGTCTCAATCAGACGCTTCATCCCACTTGCATCGTATTCGTACCATTCCTCCGGTACCTGAGCTGCGTATCGCCAAAGCTCGCCAGGGTCCATTTGCTCGACGCGCGTGAGCGCCGGCTCGAACGACTCCCATGCCGTCACGTTTTCATACACACGCTGCCGGGCATACGCGCCACGCAACGGAGCGTCGGGGAAGTTCCATTCGCCAGCGTTGAAACAAAATCCTTGGTCTATGAATACCGCTGTATATCTGCGGCTTCGTGATGCTTCGTGCTTGAAAATGGCTTGGCGTCCGTCGCTGTTACACGTCCATTTGTCAAGAACCAGGACGCGCGCGAAATCCTGGATGTTCACGACGTCCTCAAGCGCAGCGTCGGGAAGATAGTCGCAAATGCTGGCTTCGGTCGTGTCCCCCGCATACAGAGAGGCGAGTTGCCGGCCGCTGCTGCACGGAATACTGGCTCCTCCCAACTCAACGCGCAGGTCATCGCTATTTTCGATAAGCTGGTCCGACACGTTGATCACTTCGACGCGCGGCATCGGTAATCCAAGCCGAAGTCCAAGATTTGTTGCCAACATTTCATTCGCAAGAACTCTGACGTGTTGAGGGTTGTTCATGAACTTGGTGACATAGTGGGCACCATCTGAGGCTTGGAGAAGGTGCGATTGCGACCCTCCTCGCATTCTGCGAACGTGCTGGACTGCGGAGACACAAGTGTCCATCTGGGAATCTCCAGGTTTGAGTTGGGGTGCGAAGCGGGACTTCAGCGATCAACGGAAAGGGCGGGTTCCTGAGGTGAACGAGTTATTTTAGGGTGGCAATCTCCCCTGAGCAGAAGACCAGGGTCAGCTCGTTCGAGAATCGCTCCTTCTCTCGAATGATGGTCTTTCCGTCTTCTTCCTCTTCAGACTTGTCTACGAGCTTGACCGACTGCCAGTGGGCGATGTGTCGTGATTCACGATCGCCGAAAATTCCGTTGAGCATTCCCGCGGTGCAGAGCAGGCCAACATGCCCTCCATGCAGAGGTGTAAGTGGGCGGCCAGTCACATCTGCTTGCCGCGCGAAAAGAATGGCTGAGGCTTGGCGATAGGCCGACGATTTCGGAAGTAAGTCCTCTATCAGGTCTAAGGGAAGCCCACGGTGAACCAAACGCACCGTGCCGCCCGGTGGCGCAGCGTACTGGTAGTCAGGTTCTGCTGGTAGGGGTGGCAGCTCTTCCAGTTTTCTTTCAAGGGAGTTTAGCCATAGCTGCGCCTGAATGATCTCGCTATCCCGCAGCCGATCCCTTTCCTGCCGAGTACGACGTACTCCCAAGAGGACGACTTGCTTATAGCGGGCGCTTTCAGTCTCCGTGAGCCGATACACACGTGCGTCTCGGAAATCCCTTGCAAGCAGGGCCGCGCAATCGGCAATTCGCTTGGCGGGAACAACGAACACCAGGATGCCGCCGCGTATCAGCCACCGGTGCACATGGTCCAAGAACAGCTTTTCCATTCGCTGCGATTTCTCTTCGCCAATCTCGAAGTCGTACGGCGGGTTCAAATAGATCAGCGAGAACGATTCCACGGGGCACTGCACGTCAAAGCAGTTTCCGTGAATCACATCGATTCCTTTAGTGCGCGCCTGTTCCGCTCGGCCAGCATCCAGTTCTATGCCGTGTCGCAAGACATTTTTGTCAGAAGCGATTTCAGCGAACGAAACACCATCTCCGACGCAAGGATCCAGAGCGCAACAAGATTTGTCCGGAAATACCAAGAATCTCCGGATGCGCTCCGCCTCTCGAGGTGGAAGAGGATAAAAGCCTAGACGTTCTCGTCCGGCAAGACGCATGGCTGCCTCCATCGTGACGGATTTAGTTCAGAGGGCGGCTCCAGATGAGGTGAGGTCGAAAGATACGAACCCATGTGTCCCAACTGACTAAAGGTGTGAAGGTCTTGCCGGTCTGGCTGGCTCCTCCGGCACCGCACGAATCGCATTGGCTAAATAGGGTTCTGACCGTACTGTCTAAGTTTGCGGTAGATCGTGGTCTTGCCAATCCCCAATATGCGAGCAGCAGCGATCTTGTCTCCCTTGGTTTCTTTCAGCGCCTTCACAATTGTGTGCCGTTCCATCGCTTCTAGTCGGTGTGTGTCCGTCTCCGCGAGAGTATTGTTTCCCATCTCTCCGGGAATTAGACAACCATCTTCGTCCCGAAGCATTGGCCCAGACCCAAGCGCGATACAGCGCGCCACGAAGTTTTCCAATTCACGCACATTTCCTGGCCAATTATGTGACATCACCGATCGCCAGAAGTCCTGGCATATAGTTTCAATTGGGCGCATTGAATCGGCATGTTTTGTCAGGAAGGCCATCACGAGGAGTGGGATATCCACCTTTCGCTCGCGCAGTGGGGGCATCTCTATCGGAAACACATCAAGACGGTAATAGAGGTCTTCTCTGAAGGCCCCCACGTCGACGGCGTGTTTCAAATCGCGATGTGTAGCCGCGATGAATCTGGCGTTGACTGGCTTGGCGTCCGTGGAACCCAGGGGACGGACTTCATGCTCCTGAATTACGCGAAGAAGTTTTGCCTGCAACTCTCTCGGCAGTTCTCCAATTTCATCCAAGAAGAGGGTTCCAGTATCTGCAGCCTCAACCAGCCCTTTCTTATTTGTATCCGCTCCCGTGAATGCACCGCGTACATACCCGAACAATTCGGATTCAATCAGAGAGGGCGTAAGGGATGTGCAATCTACGGCAACAAAGGCAGAGTGCCTCCGTGAACCCGAATTGTGAATACACCGGGCGACGAGTTCTTTCCCAGTGCCAGTTTCCCCGAGAATGATTACAGGAAAAGTATGGTCCCTTGCCTTGCCGATGAGACTGTGAATCGTTCGCATCCGCAAAGAAACACCGATGATACCGCCCGGGCTAACCGTGGACTCCAATTGCCTTCTTAGTACGTTGAGTTCCAGATTGAGCGGTTCCGATCCGGGGTACTGCTCCGGTGTTTGCCCTTCATCTGCACACAAAAAGCTCTCGGGTAGTGGTCTACCGCCTGCCATATGCACCGCCTCTCTGTCTTTTGGGTAGTTGTCTGTAAGGTCGCTATTTTCTTGGGCTTTATCAGCCTTTCACCGCCGGTTGCGGCCGAGAATTGCTCTCACACGTTCATCGACAGTGAAGCTGAAGGGTTTTGGGGATTCAAACTCAAGCACCGCCGAGTCGAACCGTTCAATGAAGTCCACCGCTGCTGTTGGCGTCACATAAGTCCGCTGTAAGCCTGCCTTCTTGACGATAATGATTTCGCGGACCCAGACCTCGGTTGCCTTGAACACGCGCTTGACGGCACGTGCAACCGGGCAGTGAAAGCAATTATTTTGTACACCTTCGTCCATGTCTCGCTGAGTTACTCGTATACGCATCTGACTGACCACCCTTCGCAAGCTCGAAAGCGCGCCGAATCATTTGTTCTCGCCTGTCGTTGCCGCTCGGATTTCGTGGGCATGAACACGAGACAGCAACCTCTAGCTAATTTTAGAAGCCCTTCACGCCATTCCTAGCCGTCCTCTAAGTTGTAGCCGAGGGGCTTGAATGAGAATGGCCCACTTATTTGGCATGGCACTCGACGGGTGCTAGAGTCCGCGACGAAATGGGTGCCGCCGGTTCAGTCAAAGCAGATGCACTGCCCAACGTGTGCCAGCGGAAGGTCGTTAAGACAAATCCAACGGGCGCGAAGACAGAGTGCCTTTTTGCTGATGGCTCTTCCATCTTGGTCTCGAATTTCTTGGCATCTTTTATTCGCGCTGGGGACGAATTGCTTTTCCCTTTGGAGCATGAAGCAGGTGCCGTGGGCACACAAATCTACATTCGCAAAACCCATCCTGAGCAGAGAACGTGGGACGTCTTTCAGGCCGAGATCGGTTACGCGACGCAGCCCCGAAAAGATAAGCGCAATAACCTCTTCGTTTCCGCCGAAGTTCCTGACTCTCAGTTGGGCATTTCCGCCATCAACCTTCGTTGTGAGGCACTAAGGGATTACTTTTATGTGGGCAATCGCCGCCGTAGATGGGACCGGCAGTCGTCATTCTACAAACTTCTGCGGGTCAATCCGAAGGTGTCGCTTGCAGAACTACGACTCGCCTTCAAACTCCGCACCCTGGAGCTCAGCACTGCACACGCACCGACTGGCGATCTTCGTGCGCTGAATCGCGCCTTCAATATTCTTGCACACCCAGAACTGCGAGCTTGCTACGACGCCCTCCTCAATGATCCCGCATCCCCTGCACTCTTCCCATATGGTGGATTTGGTTCCTTACTTGTTGGGGGCGATTGCTCGCGTGACGGATCGACATTTTACGCCTCGCGCATCCTGTCGTTTCTTCCTGAGCAGGAGTTCAAACACTTCCGGGCGCCTTTGCGAAACGTAGCCTTTTACAAAGATCACGCCATCTACCGGGATGCACGTCGCAAACTGGAAGTATTCTTCGACCAAGCGTCCCTGCCACTACTGTGGGATTCGAGTTGGAACCAGTGGAAGCATCTGCTGGGCGCCAAGATCGGCGTAAAGGCCACCTTCATTCAGAGTGGCAAATATCAACACCGCGCTGGAGCTTGGCATCTCGTGAAGTGGCAAACCGCTCTGCCGAGCCGCATCGAAGTCGCACTTCCCGCAAACATTGCTGAACAGATCGCGGATGCCCGTAAGACGCATCACCGCTTTGGTGAATTTGCGGAAGCCCTTGATCGGATTCGTGCGCGCATCGAATCCGCACCGGTTGAACGAGCCGATCTGCAGAAGCTCTGCGCTGGGTTAGGCATGCCGGGCGATTTCGATGTGGTGCTAATAACCTGGAGGCCGGACTACGACGCCTTTTACTACAAGCAGCTTTGCAGTCGTGCCCGATCTCTCTATCTCTTTCGTAGCGAGTACATCTTTGATCTTGAGACAGCTGTGGTCGTAGAAACACCACAACTCGGCCACGCGACTTACCTCTTCTCCAAGCCCGCCAGTATGCCTGACTTCCTTGCGATCTACTGTCGGGTCACCCGGGAAGAGATTCTCCAGAATCGCGGTAACGTGGCTGAGAAACTCGGCTTCTTGGGCCGTTTGATCCATAGTCTCAACCCGCGGGCTTGGTCGACGGAACTGAAAGCGCGCCTCGGCGAGACCCTCGATTACGCCGAGGCTTACGATTGAAGGATTCGAGGCGTGTTCGGGGGGAACGACGAGCAAATCCACTGCTCTGGACGCGTACTGGCTGGAAAGCGCTGAATGTTAGTCATGAAACTCCGAATTGGCGAAAAAAAGCATTCCGAAAGAAAGAACTGAGCGGTTCCTCCATAACGCAGTGCGGCAGCGATACAACTCTCAGCCTCCGCAGAGGTTATAGGGGTTCAGAGCCGGGGGCCACGTTACCTTCTCAAAAACTAAAGGCGATCCGGCGGTTAGCCATCAATTTGACAGCAAGGGCATGTTGCTCAAGATTTGACCGCTGATTGGGAATGTACAGTTGCAATCGATCAGAAAACCCTGCTGGAGAAAGGGCTGCAACGCATTCTGGGGAGGAAGCCGGTACGCGGGACAGCGTTCGACCGAAAAAGCGGGATATATCGAGATCCTCATGGGTCAGCACCAACAAACGTCAAGCACTTTGGGACAAACGAACCCTGTAGAGCTCCCCGAAATTCTTACTGCCAAGGAACTCGAGGCTCTTCTCAGAATCGATGTGAAAACGATTTACGGCTACGTCCAGCGCGGGCTTATTCCGTATATTCGAATTCAATCGAACCTTCGATTTCGAAAGCAGGAGGTCTTGGATTGGATTGCAAGTCAAAGCTATTCACTGCAGGCTTCTGGGAATGGCCACCGCAGGAATCATCGGTCATAGCCCGAGTGATGCCACGAGAGGAAGTAACTGCACCTACTAGCGTCAGCAATGGAACAGCTCACGGGGCTCAGCTAACTTGCGCAAGCCTTCAACGTCTGCGCGGACAGACGTGTGCGTTTCGTTGAGTACTACCCCTTGAGTGAAAGTGTGTTGGCGGCCTTGCGTTTGAGGGTGTCATCGGGATTTAGATACTGACGCGTGGTATCGAGGTCTGAGTGCCCCATGAGGTGTTGGACGGTGACGATATCGCATCCCTTCTCAAGGAGGCGCGTTGCGTAGGTGTGCCGGAATTTGTGCAATGTCGCCTGTCCCACACCGGCGCGCTTCGCGAGTCTCTTGAGTCTCCTTAGCAAGTGCGTTTGCCTGCTGCCTTGGGCAGTCGGAAACACCCAATCAAACTTTCGCGAGAGCTTCTTCAGGAGCGCTACGAGGTCCGGCGGAATTGGGATCACGCGCTCTTCGTAGTCTTTGGGCGAGAATCCCTCCTTGCCTTCTCCGGTGACCCGGAGCGTTTCTTTCTTGAGGTCCACGTCCTTCCAAGTCAGATTGCAGAGTTCCTGCTCCCTCAGGCCAGTGAGAAGCAGTGTCCCATAAACAGTTTTCTCGAAGGCACTACAGGCAACAAATAGCTTGTCGAGTTCGCCCTGCGTGTACGTGGCGGGTTTGCGGTGAGCCCTCTCCCGTTCGTCCTTTACCGGCTTGAAGCGCGCGCAAGGGTTCACCATGGGAATTGCCCGCTCGTTAATCAGGTAATAGAAAAATGTGCGGAGGGTGCTGACTTCGAAGTTTATCGTGCGGGGGGCGGTCGAATGACCATTTCGCTCGTTCGTTTCTTCACTCCGCTTGATTTTGTATTCGTCTATATCTGCGCGCGTGACCGCTTCTGCGTATTTCCTCTTTCTTCCCAGGAGACCATCGAAGTGCTCCAACACCTGTCGATAGCGGCGCTCTGTGAGAGGTTTATCGGGTGAGTGGGCTTTGACATGCCCCAGGAACATTTTGATTGCGTCGCTGATCGGTGTTGCTGTCTCTTCCTTCAAAGGCGGGGGAACGGCCTTTCCTCCGGCAATGAGCTCGCCCACAAGTTCATGCTGTTTCCGACGCTGCGCTTCGAGCGTTTCGTTTGGGGTTTGCCCGGCGCGCTCTCTGCAGCGCCTTTTGCCTTCCCACCATTCGAGGAAGTAGTAGCCCGGCCGTTTGTCCCAAACGTAGCGGTTTCCAATACGGTCAAGCGAGACAAATTTCCACAGGCCACCCGTTATCCGGACTTTCTTTATGATCCGTACGCGCTTTCGTGCGGTTCCGGTCGGCCGTGGTCGGTAGGGCGTGGGTGGCCGCTGGTCCTGGCTGACATGCTTTTCCATGGTGAGTCCTTGGTGTCTATTTTCGCGATTTCATAGACACCAAGAGGGTATCAGCATGCAAAAACGCTTGCAAATACAAGGGGAAATGCAATTCTGGCGGAGAGGGGGGGATTCGAACCCCCGGTAGGAGTTTTGGCCCCTACAACGGTTTAGCAAACCGCCGCCTTCAGCCTCTCGGCCACCTCTCCGCGGTTTTTGCATGGAAACCTCGCCGCATTTGGCGGCAGAGATGTCCACCCGTCGAGTAACGAAAGTATAGCATCAAACCAATCGGGACCAACGGCCAAAACGCCACGAAGGCGGCTGCCTCCCTGTAACAAAATGTACGGGCTGACGTCATAATAATGTAGGTCGGTAAGTTTCCGGGAGTTCGAGCGGGCAGCGAGGATTTCTTCCCTTTAGGCTGGTTTGAATCTAGAATATAGAGGAGATTCGCGCCTGAGTTGCCGAAGCTAGGCCGAGTTACCCCGCCAGCAGGGCTCCTGGTGGCCCGAGCGGGAAGCCCATACCGCGAAGTACGCAGTATCCTCTCGCGAAACATTTCGACCTACACGGGCGTATGTAATGTAGAGGATGGGCGAAAAACAACCCAATCGTGTCCCTCCTTGGATAGTCTGCACCGGACACGGTGGGGGCGACTCTTTGACGGTGGATTCAAGAGGATTCAAATGAAGACGTGGAAAAAGGTAGTCATCGGAGTGGTCGTGGCCGGGGTGTTGATAGGCATTGTACTGTTCAGCGTCCACCAGGCAAACAAGGGTGTGGTGACGGTCCAGACGGCAAAAGTGGCAAATCAAGACGATTTGGTTTCGCTGGTAACGGCTTCTGGAGAGATCAAACCGACCACTTATACAAATGTGACGGCGCAGGGATTCGGGAGAATTACCGCCATCCTGGTGAAAGAAGGCGACCATATCAAGAAGGGCGACAAGTTATTGCTCCAGGAAAACGTGCAGGCGAGCGCGGACGTACAGGCACAATCGGCTGCGATTCATTCCGCGGAATCCGGGGTGCAAGCGGCGGATGCGAGTTACAAAGCCGCTCAGGCGGACCTCGTTTCTCAGCAGGCGAACATGGAAAAAGCCAAGCTCGATTGGGTGCGCGGGCAGGGACTTTTCAAGGATGGTCTGATACCGAAACAAGATTTCGATCAGCGGAAGTCCACGTATGACGGTGCCGTAGCGGCGGTGGATTCGGCTCGAGCGCGGGTGCAGTCGCTAAAAGCGCAACTGGACCAAACCAGGTCGCAGGTTAATCAGAACCAGGCAATGCTGGTACGGACAAAAGACATATTGTCGAAGACCACCTACACCTCGCCCATCAACGGAATCGTGAGTTACTTGCCGGAGCGCGTAGGCGACTATGTCGTGCCGGGAATCCAGAATTCCAACGGCAGTTTTTTGATGACGCTATCGGACATGTCGGTCGTAACCGCTGAAGTAAAAGTTGACGAGACGGACATCGTTAGCGTGAAGCTCGGTCAAGATGCCGACGTAACCATCGACGCCGTGCCTGGCAAGGTATTCAAGGGCAAAGTGACGGAGATCGGTTCGCAGGCGACGCTGCGGAGCTCCGGTCTGGCCACCACGCAATCCACCACGAGCACGCAGGAAGCTAAGGATTTTAAGGTTGTCGTACGGCTCGACAATCCTCCGGACAATTTGCGGCCGGGACTTTCGACGACAGCAAAGATCAAAACCGCCGAGAAGAAAAGCGTAATTGCCATTCCGATTCAGGCGCTGGCGGTGCGCACACGGAAGGATCTCGAGGAAGCCGCCAAGAATGCAAAAGATCAAGGCGGTTCCGGGGTTACGCTCGCAGCGCCTCCTCCGGCAGCGGCCGGCGATCCCAAGAAGGAAGAGATACAAGGCGTCTTCGTCGTTAACGGCAAGAAAGCAATCTTCCGGCCGGTGGAAACCGGAATCACCGGCGTGACCAATA
>Ga0209166_10000358_pt1 | contig 53781 bp, 52 predicted proteins | sample Coa_R1_3_FD_187151 | JGI IMG/M metagenome (GOLD analysis project Ga0209166, IMG submission 187151) | Surface soil microbial communities from Centralia Pennsylvania, which are recovering from an underground coalmine fire - Coalmine... | ecosystem: Environmental > Terrestrial > Soil >...
GCGCGGCGCAGCGTAATCAAAATCAGCGGCACGATGACGATGGCCAGCACCGTGTGCGAGAGGAGCAACGCGAAGTAGACCGGGCGAATCCACCCCTGACCCTGGAAAACTACATGGCCGACGCGGTAGTGGTAAATCAGATAGGAGATCAGGAACAAAGTGGAAACAACAAAGGCCGAAATCATGAACGCCTTATGAACCTTCATTTTGCCATTTCGGATGGCGGCATAGCCGCAGGCAAGCAAAATCGCGCTGGTGCCGTTTAGCGAGGCGTTGAGCGCGGCCTGTGAAAACATGAATCGCGGTGCGTCCTTCCCGGCGGTACCAAGCTCAGCGTGGAATCTTGTCGTAAACCATCAAACCAAGCAGCAGGGGGATGTGCAGCACGGTGGCGTGCATAAGCCACTTGGCGCGCACGTTGGTCCTCGAACTGGAGGCCCACAAGCAAACCTGCACGAGAGCCGTGCTGACGACCAGCGCCCCGAAGAAATAGCGCCCGCCGGCCAATCCGGTTACAGCGGGTAACAAGCTAACTCCCACGAGCGCTATGGCGGTAAGAATAATCTGGCGAAACGTGCGCGTACCCGCTCGGTCCACCACTGGCAGCATCAGAATCCCCGCGCGGGCATAATCTTCCCGATACATCCAGGCAATGGCGTAGAAGTGCGGAAATTGCCACAAAAACAGAATTGCAAACAAAAGCCACGCGCCGCGATCCAAAGTGCCGGTTGCGGCCGCCCAACCAATCATCGGAGGGATCGCTCCGGGGAACGCTCCGACGGCAGTTGCCCAAACAGTGCGCTTCTTGAGGGGCGTGTAGGCAAGCAAATAACTCAGACAGGTGAGCACCCCAAGCGCGGACGCAAGAAAACCCGCGGTGAAGTAAAGGGCCAGCGCGCCTGCCGCGCAGAGACTCACGCCGAACCACAATGCCTCCCGTGGCTGCAGTTGGCCGCTGGGCAGCGGGCGAGACGCGGTGCGCCGCATATAGCGGTCCGAGTCGCGCTCGATATAATGATTCAGTGTCGATGTGCCCGCGGCAATCAGCAGCGTGGCAAAAACAGTTTGAATCAGATGAAGCCAATCCACGGCGCCGCGCGCGCCCATGTAGTATCCGGCGGCGGTGGTCATCAACACGAGGAAGGAAACATCTGGCTTCGTGAGGGCCACGTAAGCGTTGGCCCGCGAGGACAACGTTATTTCCGCCGTTCGCACCGTGCTCATTGGGCCGTTACCCGTCCTTCGGAGGAAACGACTACTTCTCCGGCGCGTGGCACCAATCGATAGCAAAACAAAATCGTCAGGATGGAAACCGCAAACAGGAGCGCGCCTACGACGGTGTGCGTCACGGTCAGCACGACCATCACGCGCATGGGTTGCGGTGCGTCCGCCGTCGTAACGCGCGACCAGTAGGCGGCGATTCCCAGCAGAAACTGCAAGCCAAAGACGGAATGGAGAAGAATCCGCATCTGCGTGAGCTCGCGCGATTTCTCAAAGCGCTTGCGAAGCACAATGGCTGTCCAAACTATCGTGGCAAGCACCACCAGCGAGCCCGCGGCATGTGGCCAGATGGGAATGTCGTTATGCCGGAATCCCGCACCCAGAAATACCTGAAGAAATATCACCACGGCGTTCAGGAGCGCCACGGAATGAATTGAAGGCGATCCGCGATCCTGTAGTTGAGGTTGGTCCGTTACCCACCATTTGCTCGTAAAAACGGCAATGCTCAGGATGGCGCCGAACATAATTTGCGCAAAGCACGCGTGCATAACCGGCAGCCAGTAGTGCAACAATTGGATCACGACTTGGCCGCCGAGAATGGCTTGCGCGACGATGCCGCCGACCGCAAGCACAGCGAACCAGCGAAGCCAGCGCCGCTCCTCTTTTGTCCAAATCAAAACGGCCAGCACGAGCGTAAGGACACCCAAACCCGCGGCAACGACGCGGTGTGAGTATTCATACACATCGCCGCCGGCCAACGGCGTCGGAATCCATACGCCATGAGATTTGGGCCAGTCCGTTACCGATAAAGCGGCATCGTTGGAGGTCACCAGCGCCCCCGCAATCAAAAGGAGCACCGTCCAACACACGGTGAAGACCGCGAACCGGTGGACGCCGAGATGATAAGAGGACTTTGTCATGGTTGTTGCAGCGCGAAATTATACCGCACTGGTGGGATTCCTGCGCCCGGTTCCGCTTAAATTATTTTTGCCCCCGCAGGACGGGCCGGAGAGCGTAAGTTCTTCGCGCCAAAGCGGATGCTTTTTCAGTAGGAGACCGTCGAGGAGACGCGGGCACTTTGCGGATCTCCCGTGAGGCCAACGGCTTGAAGCACAAGATCCTTCAGCGCATCGATAAACAGTGGCGAATCGCCAACCGCGGGCATCATCCGGAAAACTTCCACGCCGAACTTCTTCGCTTCAGCGCGGGCCTCGATGTTAATTTCGTGGAGCGTCTCGATGTGCTCGGTCACAAACGAAATTGGCACAACGAGCATCTCCTTAACGCCTTCCGATCCCAGGCGCTCAATCGTGCCTGTCAGCGATGGCTGCAGCCATTTTGCCGGGCCGACCCTGCTCTGGTAGCAAAGCAAGTGCGTTAGCGGCCAGCCGGGAAATTGCTTCCTTCCCTCTTCGCAGACCATGCGAACCGTGGATTCAACTTGTCCCGGGTACGGATCGCCTTTTTCGACCAGGCTCACGGGCAATCCGTGCGCGCTGAAAACCAGATGGATGCGAGAGCTGTCCTCAAATTGCCTCAAAACAGAGCCAATGCGCTGTACGAGCGCCTGGATGTAGAGCGGGTGATCAAAAAACTGGCTGACGGTTCGCTGCGGAGGCCCACCTTTCGGCTCGCCGTAGACGCGGCGCCATTCCTTTAGGCTGCTCAGCGTCGTGGCGAAGGAAAAATGCGGATAAAGCGGCAGAAGCACGATTTCATCCAGCGGCCCTGCTTTGCGCAGAGCATCGACAGCCTCGGCTGTGAGCGGGTGCCAGTAGCGCATTGCGACAACAGCAACAGGATCAATCTCGCTGCTGAGAGATTCGACGAGCGCTCCTCTCTGCCGATCCGTCAATGCTCCGATTGGCGAGCGCCCTCCAATCTCCGCGTAGCGGCCACGCACCGGCACGGAGCGCCGCGACGAAATGAGCTTTGCGAGAGGGCGCCGCAGGAACCCAAGCGGCCCCATGGGAATAATGTCCGGATCGAGAAATAAATTCAGCAGAAATGGCTGCACGGCCTCCAGCGAATCCGGCCCGCCGAGCTGGAACATCACGATCCCGACCTTTTTCTTCCCAGCCAATTATTTGCCCCGGTCCAAGGTGTTCTTCAAGCGCTCGACTTCCTGGCGCAGGGACGAGGTGCGCTTTGCCACGCTCAGATAAAAGACAAAAAAAACGGCCCAGCCGATAATGTAAGCAGCGAATACGCTGTCCAGGTTTTTCATTGAGCCTCCAGCTCGCGGCGCACCACTTCAAAATCTCCACGCAATTTTTCCAGGCGATAGCGTTCCACAAGCAGGAACACCATCAAACAATGAAGCGCAAACACGCTGAAAAAGAATACCTTCCGCATGGTGGGCTCGAGTCCGGAGCCGGGGCCTCCCATGATCACGGGTGCGGGATGCTGCGTGCGCCACCAGCGAATTGCTCCAAAGACGATGGGCACATCGATAAACGCAAATATCCCAAAGAGCGCGCTGAGAAGCGCCCTTCGATCCGGTTCCTCAATCAAGGTACGCAGAAGCAGGTAGCAGATGTACAGAAGCCAGAGGACAAACGTCGAGGTAAGCCGGGCATCCCACGTCCAGTAAATTCCCCACGCCGGCTTGGCCCAAATCGGCCCGGTGATGAGAACGATGGTAATGAACGCCAGACCAACCTCCGCGGAAGAAACGCCGAGCGCGTCCCATTTCTCGTTGCGACGCCACACATAAAGGAGGTTCGAAACAAAACAGATAAAAAACGCCGTCATCCCCGCCCACGCGCTTGCCGCATGGAAATAGAAAATCCTCTGGATGACCCGCATGGTCTTTTCTTCCGGGGCGATATAAAAAGAGGCATACGCAGCCGCCGCCACTAGAAAGAGAACGACGGCCCCGCCAATGGCACGTTTCCACATGATGCTTCATTCCTCCAGAAGATATTCGCCGAAAAGCCATAGCGCCGTCAAAAAAACCACGTCGAAAACCGCGAGGAAGCCGACTCCCTTCCACTGCACGAAGGGCGCACGCTCGAAAAGTGCTTTCGTGACTTCCGTGCTGGCCACGAGAATGGGCGTCAAAAGCGGCAGCATGAGCAACGGCAGGAGCAATTCGCGCATACGGGCTTGCGCGGAGATGGCCGAGAGCGCCGTGCCGGCAATGGAGATGCCCAGGCTCGCAAGAAAGAAAACCATCACCAGCCAGTGCAACACGCCCAGGACAGGAACGTTGTACATGGTGGCGAAGAACGGCAGCAGAAGCAGCTCGGTCAGCAACAGGAACAACGTGTTTGCGGCCAGCTTGGCAAGAAAAATCGCGAAAGGATCGCCCACGGAAAGCCGCAACGCACTGAGGGTATCGTTGTGCTGCTCGCGGAGAAAACAAGGCTGCAGCATTAAGGAAGAGGCAAAGAGAAACGCCAGCCAGATAAGTCCGGGAGCAAACCGCCGCGATTCGTCGGAAGTCGGATCAAACGTGAAGCTGAAAAGAACGATGACAATCAGGATAAAAACAAATGTGGTTGTCAGCAATTCCCGCGAGCGGAATTCCGTGCGAAGTTCCTTGCCGAGCAGCACGCCCGTATTGGAAAGCAGACTCATTCAGGCGTCGGCGAAGGTGAGAATAGAGTGAAATGTTGCACCGGTGCGCGTATCCGCGGCGACCGAGCCAGCGTCGAGGCGAACGGCGCGCGTCCCGAGAGAAGAGATTTCCGATTCGCCGTGGAGACTCATCAGAATGGTGCGGCCCGAGTCGCGCAAACGGCGAATCGTCTCCGCGAGCCAAGTGACTCCGTGAGGATCCAGACCTGTAGCGGGCTCGTCCAGCAGAAGGACGGAAGGTTCATGGAGCAAAGCGCGCGCGATGGCCACGCGCTGGCGCATCCCCCGAGAGAACGTGCGTACCAGCGAGGCCCGGCGATCGGACAAGCCGACTTCCTGCAACAGCGCTTCCACGCGGTTTTCCGGCTGTGGCGTTCTCTGGAGCCGCGCAAAAAGCAAAAGGTTTTCTTCCGCGGTCAGCTCGTCATAGACCATCGTGGCATGAGCGACGAATCCCGGACGAACAGAATCCGCTTCCCCACTCCCTGCCTCTCCTGAAAAACTCAAGGTTCCGCCCGATGGCCGTACCAAGCGCGCGGCGACGCGCAGAAGCGTTGTTTTGCCCGAGCCGTTGCGCCCCGCGAACACCACGCATTCTCCCGGAGCGATGGAGAGCGAGACTCGGCGCAATGCGTAGAGTCCGCCATATCGTTTTTCGATGTTTTCAAGGCGAAGACCAGCAGGAGAAAATGCCCCTGGCGTCACTGATGAACCTCGCGAGAGGACCGATCACCGCGCGGCGTCATCCCTCAACCTCTCACAAGATCGCGCAAGACCTTTTCCGCGCGGGCCCGTTCCTGATTGTACTCTGCTTCAGAAATCGTTCCAGCCTGGCGGCGCAGCTCAAGGCGGAATAGCGTGTCCTTCAATGCATCAAGACTCGTGCCGACCGCGGCATCGACCTCAGCCAGCTTTGCGCTGCGAGTGGAGGAAGGCGCAGCACCAGGAGTTGAGTTTGTCTTTTTGGCGGCGTTCGCAGGCGCTTTCTCAGCCTCGCCAGCAGCACCACCCGCTACGGCTACGACCGGCCTGCGTGCGAGGACAAACGCCAGCAGCACGAACAAGCAAAGAAAGCCTCCTACGATGGGCCATTTCAAAGCATCCAGACGGCCTGGGACCGCTTGAATGGCAACGCCCCCAGCGGGGTCGCCACCCTGCTGCGCCTCGCGGTTCTGCGGCCCGGCATCCGCGCCCGAATCATTGTCGCTCGGCGGAGGTGCAGTTCCAGAGACGCTCACGCTCACGGTTGAATTCGCGGCCAGATTGTCCCGGCTGTAAAGATTCATGCCCTGCTCTTGACCGCCCGATTGCAAGCCATCTCCGGTGATTTGCACGCTAGGAGGCGCAACGACCACAAGCCGCGCGCCGGGATAAACGGTGGGCAACTTCACGGAAGCGGAATTTCCGGGGTAAGGCAAGTCATAGGAGAAGCGCACGCCGTTGTCGCCCGGCCGGAAGGCGTACGCGATGCTATATTTGTTCTTGCCGCGATCGATGGGCGCCTGTACCACGGGCATGCCGGATGGCCCTTGGGCGGCGACTTGCTTGAGTGTAGCGCCAGCCGGAAGCGCAAAGTCAAAATTACCGTCGGGACGGAAATAGGCTTGAGCAGGCTGCGATGCGTTCTTGATGGAATATTCCTCACCTACGACCAGCGTTGAGCCGTTGGGCTGAAAAATCACGAAATGCGAATCCACACTGATGGTTTTCGGATCGCGCGAAGGATCGAAAACCTCGACTTGCAGTTCATTTTGGCCGGGAGGCAAAGGCTGATGAAAATTAATGCCCCGGTAGACCGCGCGTACCAGCATGGGCTGCGTGCCGATCGCGGGAAAGTCAAAGGTGAATTGGCCTTGCGCGTCGGTCTTGCTGTTGAGGACGGGCTGCATTCCTCCCTGCAATTGGAGGAGGATTACCTCGACATCGGCGACGGGTTTTCCCGTCGTGCCATTCTTCACCGTGCCGTGGACGGCCGCGCCATAAACAAAGGAGAACGGCAGGAGTAAGCCGATCGCAAGAGCCAGAGACGGAATCCATGGCGCTCTCATTGCGCACCCCGCCCGGAGGCAGCCGGCTTGACCCCGCGAGGACGGCGCACCTGGGATTCCGTAATCTGATCGATTTCCGCAAGCACCAGCGCAGCTTCATTCTCGAGTGAGGTTTTCATCGCTTCGTAGTCATTCTCCGCATACTTTCCGGAACGAAACTCGAATCGCAGATCACGCAAATTGTCATAGAGCGTGTCGCGCCGCTCGAGCAATTGATCGAGCTTCGAGCGATGGGGGGCAAGGTCGGAAGGGTCCGGTTGAATGTAAAAAATAAAGAGCCCGGTCGCAAAAGCAAGGGCCAGGCAAGCGCCGAGAACGGCCCAATCCGTGGAGGCAATCAGAAAAATCGTGCTTATGATGAAAAAGGGCAAAATCAATCCTCGGTATCGCTGGCTGCCTGTTTACGCGCGCGCTCCAGCAGCTCCGCTGAGATCGGGCGCGCATTACCCGCTCCAGCCAGAGCGGGCTCAGGGGACAAGCGCTTCCGCCATTTGGAAATCACGCCCAAAACCAACGCGAATCCACCGATCAATGCGAGCGCCGGAATCCACCAAGCCACGCGGCCAAAGCCGCTGTGCGGCGGCTCGGTGAGTACCGCCTGGCCATATTCCTGGACGAACGACTGCACAATCAAATCGTCGGAATCTCCTTTGGCTATCCGCTCATCAATCTTTTTTAACATCCCCAGCGCCGTATCGCAGGGACCGGAAAACGCGCCACCGACGTGATAGCAACCACCCGCGGAATCGTTGCAGCCGCCGCACATGCATCTCACCTTCATTCCAACCAGGTGGGTGCGATCGGCTTGCTGCACACCTCCGAAGGCGGACAAAATCGGCAGTGCACCGGCAAAACACAAAAGGACCGGCAAAATAAGCAAACCGGGGCGTCGCATCTTTTGCATTTTAGTCATGGCCTTCCCGAAACGTCGCGGAGGGCGACAGTCCATGCGCAAGCGGCTCTGCCGCAGGTTGCTTCGCGGCCGACAGAACCAGCACCGCGCGCCGATTGGGCATGAGCGCCACCAGCGTGCCAAACACGACGATCACGCCGCCGAACCAGATCCATTTTACCAGTGGATTCAAGTAGGCGTGAATCACCGGCAACTTGGTGTCCGGACTTTGCCCGGCATAAACAACATACAAATCTTCCCGGAGCGTCGAATAAATCGCCACCATCGTGCCGGTCTCCCCGTTGGTGTCGAACACACGCTTCTCGGGGTAGAGCATCATCAACGGCTTGCCACCGACGAGGACCTCGACGATGAGCCGGTATCCGGTGTAGTTCGCCTCCGGTTTCGTGTCGAAATTCTGCATCACCAGCGTGTACTTCCCTATCTGCATGGATGAGCCGGGCTGCATTTCCTTTTGGACGTTTTGGTTAAAGGCCGCCCCGGCCAAACCGATAAAGACGAAAACCATTCCCATGTGCACGATGTAGCCGCCATAGCGCCGCGTATTGCGCATGGTCAGCTCGATTGTAGAAGTCAGAAAGGAAGCGCTGGAGCGGGCCCGGATGACTTTGGCGCCGCGGTAGAACTCCATCAGGATCGTTGCCGCCACAAAGATGCACAAGGTGAAACAGATGAGCGAGTAGAACTCCCGGTATCCCAGCGTAAAAATAATCGTGCCGCCTAGTAAGCCGATAATCAGCGGCCAGGCAAAATTTCTCTTCAGGCTTTCCACGGAAGTTTTCCGCCAGGCAAGAAGCGGGCCAACGCCCGTAAGGAAAAGCAGAAGCAAACCGATGGGGATGTTGACTTTATTGAAGAACGGAGCGCCCACGCTGATCTTGGAACCGGAGAGCCATTCCGACAAAACCGGAAAAAGCGTGCCGGAGAGCACGGCAATGCACGAAACCAGAAGAATCAAATTGTTGAAGAGGAAGCTGGATTCGCGGGAGACGATGGCGTCCAGCTGGTTTTCACTCTTCAGGTAGTCCATGTTCTTGAGATAAGCCACTAGACAGACCGTGAAGATAACCGCGAGAAAGCCCACAAACCAGCTGCCGATGCTGGACTGTGCAAAAGCATGGACGGAGCTTACGACTCCACTGCGCGTCAGAAACGTCCCGAGAATGCACAAGATAAACGTCGAGAACACCAGCCAGACGTTCCACACTTTCATCATGCCGCGTTTTTCCTGCATCATGACCGAATGCAGGAAGGCCGTGCCCGTGAGCCACGGCAGGAGAGACGCATTTTCCACGGGGTCCCAGCCCCAGTAGCCTCCCCAGCCGAGCACCGCGTAAGCCCAGTGCGCGCCGAGGAGAATGCCCAGGGTCTGGAAGCACCACGCGATCATCGTCCATTTGCGGGTGAGGTGAATCCACTTCTCTCCGGGATACCTCGCCAGCAGCGCGGCTAATGCAAACGCAAACGGAATCGTGAATCCCGTGTAACCGGAATAAAGATTCGGCGGGTGAATCACCATCTCCGGATATTGAAGCAGCGGAGTCAGTCCGTTGCCGTCGGCACGCGCAACAAGGTTCATCGCGCCATTGGCGCCGGGAACAGCCAGCGCTTTGAACGGGCTGGCAACGAAATTGTTAAGAGTCAGGAAGAAGATCTGGACGCCCGCGAGAATCACTCCCACATACGGCATGAGCTCGCCGTTTTTATTGCGGTAAGCGATCAAGACCGAGAAAACGTAGATCGAAAGCAGGAAGCTCCAGAAGAGCAATGAGCCTTCCTGCCCGGCCCAGAGAGCGGCAATTTTGTAAAATGTCGAGAGCGCGCGATTGCTATGGGCGACGACGTAAGCGGCGGAGAAATTATCACTAAAGAAGAGATATTCGAGACTGAAGGTAGCGATAAAAATCAGGCAGCATGTGGCGATACCCGCTTGCCTGGTGCTCTTGACCAGAAGCGGATGTCGCGTGAGGATCGCCGCGATTCCGCCTCCAAATGCATACACCGCACAGATAAAAGCCAGGATGAGAGCGAACGAACCGAATACATCCACGGAGATTCCGCCGATCCCCCGGCCGAGCCGGGCCCCTTACATGTTGCTGTTCGGTGCTGAAGTGGAAGAGGTAGTAGCGGTTCCCCCTGGAGCCGCCTCGTACTTGGACGCGCATTTCGCTTGCACGACCTCGGCCACAAAGTGCCCATCCGGCGCCGGCCTGCCCTCCACCAAGGCTTGCGCCTTATCCACAAACGTGTCTGGCAGGGGGTCATTGCCCACATAGCTCACGGGGAGGGATTTCCCTTCCCCTTCCAGGACAAAATCCACACGCCCGGTCATACGGTGGATGCTGCCGGGAGCCACGGTTCCCCCAACGCGAATCCGGTGTGATCGATCAGCGCCGTTTAGGGTTTGGAGTTCCGCGATGGTGTGGTAGTAAGTCTTGCTCTCTCCGTAACCTAGCCACGCCAGGGAGGCCAATGAAACGACAATTACGCCGATTCCGATGCCAAACTTTACCTGTTTTTTCACGCCGTAACTCCTAATCCGGCCTCGCACTCTCCAAGCTTCGAATTCTACCACAGCCGGGAGATTCGCACGTTGGCCTTCTGACGCGTATAAGCTTCTCCTAACAGGACCCCGGATGCTGTGCGCTGCGTCACATCTCAGCGGCTGCCGCGGCAAGGGCTTCGCGCAGATGCTGAGCCCCCAGCGACAAATCGGAAGGATTCAAGTTAAAAGGCTTGCCACTGTCCAAAATCACCGGGCAGCCCAGTTTGGCACTCGAAAATCTTGAAATTAGCGGCGCCAGCAATTCAGAAATCAAAACGACGCGCTTAGGCTTCAGCGACCGGCGAATGCGCGCCAAGACAGGTGTAACGCGTTGCAGAAGCAGCGAATCACACGAGGGCTGTCCGGATGGGCTGGCCTCGAGCGGACATTCCAACACGTGCGTGACAAAAAATCCGCCTCGCTGAAACTCGCCTAAGACTACGTCCGGCGGCTTTCCTGCCGTGGAGATTCCAAGAGCGGCGAGCAACTGGGCAGCTTCGCCCTCAAACCTTCCCGCATATAAAAAGTCCCCGTCAGCTTCGGGAGAAACCCCACCTAGAAGAAGTGTACCGATGTGAACGGGCCGGTAACGAGTCGTCCATTCGAGGCGCTGCAGCCGTCTTGCGATGTGTTCAGGAGAAGCGGATTGTCCGCAGCCATCGCAAGCCAGGAAAGTTGTGGGTGCTGATTGCAAGCAAGGATCGTAGTCCAGAGCGAGAGGGAGTGCAAATCGAGCAGTGTGCTTCTTGGATTGATTGTCTCAAAAATGGTTCAGCCAGGAGGGGCGGTCAATGAATCGACGACGGTTGTGCGCCAGGGATGGTTCATTGGGTTTTGGCGTCGCACAACCGCCGGCGGGCGACACTTAGGTGTGCCTGCATCTACAAACCCTCAGCAGCATAAAAGTTGCACTGCATCCAACTTTTTCACCTCTGGACTTGGCCTCTCATGAGGATACGGTGGCGTCAGCTGGCAGTTTGGACCTGAGGCACCACTTCAGCTCCTGACTCAACTCAGTAATTTCCATTCCCGGCATGACAATGAATTTGCAGCTCAGCATCTCCCGAGGCTCATCTTCATCCGGCAATTGGCACGAAACACGGCAATACTGACACTCCTGGTTCCAGCAAAATCTTCCGTAGGGTATCGTTTCCGGGCTAATAAACTGGAAGCATCGCAACAACGAGTTGCGCTCGGGCACCTGGAACTTCTTGCCCAGGACAGTAATTTCCACGAGCTTTTCATAGGGGCGAAACGGTTCCGACATATAAGTCCTGTCTTCCGTGGACGGGCCGCCGTGTGCGAGCTGAGGTTATCCCGAGACGGATCACTCTGATATTTGCCTATTCAGAGTAGACCGCGTCCGAGGGAGGGACAACGATTGGTGTCGGGAAGGTTGCGAATGTGCCACGGGGTGGGCGTAGAACTCACAAGGCCGCAAAGTTCGCACTTAAATGCCAAAATCGAAGAATTGCCCCATCTTGCGGAACTTCTCATAGCGGGCTTCGAGCAAATCCTTCGTAGACTGTTGCGATAAGGCCACCAGCTCCCGGTCCAGCACCTCTCCGAGCAGTTGTGCGGCGGCCTCCGCGTCGACATGCGCCCCTCCCTCGGGCTCTGGCACAATTTCATCGACGATGCCAAGTTCCATTAGATCCTTCGCGGTAATTTTCAGGGCGGCCGCCGCGGTCTCCGCTTTTGTCGCGTCACGCCACATGATCGCCGCGCAACCTTCCGGCGAAATCACGGAATAAAAACTGTTCTCGAGAATGTTGACGCGATCCCCGACGGCAATCGCCAGAGCACCGCCGGAACCGCCCTCTCCCGTCACCGTAACGATGATCGGAACGGGAAGGCGGGACATTTCGCGCAGGTTCCGCGCGATGGCTTCGGCCTGTCCGCGCTCCTCGGCATCAATGCCGGGGTATGCGCCTGGAGTGTCAATGAAGGTGAAAACCGGCCGTCCAAACTTGGCCGCCAGTTGCATAATGCGAAGCGCTTTGCGGTAGCCCTCCGGCTTGGGCTGCCCAAAATTACGCAGCAGCCGCTGCTTTGTGTCGCGCCCTTTCTGATGGCCGATGACCGCTATCGGACGCCCATGGAACTTCGCTAGTCCGGTGATCAAGGCTTTGTCGTCGCCAAATCCCCGATCGCCGTGCAATTCCACAAAATCCGTGAAGAGCATCCCAAAGTAATCCAACGGGTAGGGCCGCTGCGTGTGCCGGGCAATTTGGGCGCGCTGCCATGGTCCAAGATGGTTGTAAAACTCCTTACGCAGTTCCGCGACCTGCTGGCGAATACGTTCGAGTTCCGCGTCCGCCTCCTCGTCGCCGGCGAGCTGCCGCAACTCCTCGACGTCCTTCTCCAGGCGCTCGATCTCGCTCTGACGATCCACCTGCGCTACCGGGCGTTTGGCTTTGTCTTTGGATTTCATCACATCACCAGGTCGATCGACTGCTCGCCAAATGATTCCCGGACCGCGGCAATTAGTTCCGGGCAGGCTCGGACGCGCTGTTCCACTTGCAGGGTTGCCATAGCTCCCTCCGGCGAGAAGAGATCCAGGGACAGCGGGCTCGATCCTCGATAGGAAGCCAGTATTTCTTCCAGGCGGTCAAGCAAATCATCACTTAGGTCTTCGAGCCTAATGCGGATACGCAGGCCAGCGTTTGGCCGTTCGGGGAGATCGCCCAAGCGCGCCGCTTCCTGCAAGGACAGCCGGGTGCCCGCTTCCTCAACTTGCACGCGCACCTTCAGCAGCAGCGGCGTTCCCGACTTCAGAATCTGCTCCAGCCGTGCAAAGCTCTCTGGAAATGCGAGCAATTCCTGCACCCCGGTCATGTCTTGAATGGTGTAGATGGCCCAGCGAGCGCCTTTTTTGGAGCGCATGGGGCGTGTCCCGACAATGAGCGCCGCCACGGTGATTTCCTTGCCGTTGCGCTGGCCTTCGACTTGATCGAGCGTAACGCACTTTAGTTCCTGCAAACGAGAAGCGAACTTGGCAAGGGGATGTCCGGACACGTAGAAACCAAGCATCGCGTATTCGCTGGCCAGGCGTTCCGCTTCGCTCCAGGGTTCGGCATCCTGCAATTCAAAGGGCATGGGAGCCGGAGCCGCGGCCGTGCCGAATAAGCCGTGCTGCCCCGATTCTCGAGTACGCGAAGCACGCTGGACCGCCGCCAGAGCATCGTCTACGGACGCCAGCATGGATTCCCGCGGCCCGAGAGAATCCAGTGCGCCGCACTTGATCAGGCTTTCAAACACGCGCTTATTCAGAAACCGGGCTTCGATGCGCTCGCACAGATCATACAGCGAGGTGAATTCACCCGCGCTCAATCGCGAATCGCGGATCGCTCTTGCGGTATTCTCTCCCACATTCTTGATTGCAGCGAGCCCAAAGCGAATCGATTCCCCGACCGGGGTGAAATAGAGATCGCTCTCATTGACGTCCGGCGGCAGGATGGAGATGCTCATTTCGCGCGCCTCGTTGATGTATTTCACCGCTTTTTCCGCGTTGCCGGTTTCCGAAGTCAGCAGCGCGGCCATGAATTCGACCGGGTAGTGGGTCTTCAAGTAGGCGGTTTGATACGCCAGCAGCGCATACGCGCAAGAGTGGGATTTGTTAAAGCCGTACCCGGCAAACTCTTCCATCAAATTGAAAATGCGCTCGGCCTTTTTCTCGGGGATTTTGTTCGCCAGGCATCCCGCCATGAATTTGGCCCGCTGCGCCGCCATTTCTTCTTTCTTTTTCTTGCCCATGGCGCGGCGCAGGATGTCCGCTTCGCCGAGCGAAAAGCTCGCCAGCAGGTTCGCGATTTGCATGACCTGCTCCTGATACAGGATGACTCCGTACGTTTCCTCGAGAATGTCCCTGAGCTGTGGAAGTTCGTAACTGACCTTTGTCTTTCCCGTCTTGCGGTTAATGAAATCGTCGATCATTCCACCCTGAATCGGTCCAGGGCGATACAGCGCATTCAGCGCGGTGAGATCCTCGATACGCGAGGGCTGGTAGCGGCGTAAGATGTCGCGCATACCATGCGATTCAAACTGGAAAATGGCCGTCGTATCGCCCCGAGCAAATAATTTGTAGGTCTCCGCGTCGTCCAGAGTCAAACTGTCGATGTCAACCTTGACGCCTCGATTCCTCTCAATCATGCGTGAAGTGTCTTGCAGAACCGTAAGCGTCGTCAGCCCGAGGAAGTCCATCTTCAACAAGCCGATGCGCTCTAGCGCGTTCATGTCGTATTGCGTCGTGATTTCATCCCGGTTCGTCTTGTAAACCGGCACGACATCCATCAGCGGTCGCGGAGAAATCACTACTCCGGCAGCGTGCGTGGAAGCGTGACGCGCCAGGCCCTCAAGCCGCAGAGCCACGCTCATCAAATCCTTTAATTTCTCGTCGCTGTTTATCGCCGCCTTGAGCTGCGGCGCCTCCGCCAAAGCGGTCTCCAAGTCGATCCCGAGAGTCGTGGGTATCAGCTTTGCCAGCCGGTCGACTTCTCCGTAAGGGATATCCATCGCGCGGCCAACGTCCTTGACTGCCGCTTTCGCCGCCATGGTGCCGAAGGTGATGATCTGCGAGACATTTTCCCGCCCGTATTTCTGCGTGACGTACTCGATCACTTCTCCACGGCGCCGCATACAGAAATCGATGTCGATATCCGGCAAGGAAACTCTCTCCGGGTTCAGAAATCGTTCGAAGAGCAGGTTGTACTGCAAGGGATCCACATCCGTGATGCGCATCGCGTAGCTGACCAGGCTGCCGGCCGCGGACCCTCGTCCCGGCCCCACGGGTACGTCCTGTGCGCGCGCATAGTGAATGAAATCCCAAACGATCAAGAAATAGCCTTCGTAGCGCATCTTCTTGATCATTTCAATTTCGGACGTCAGACGCCGCTCATAGTCTGCCAGCGGATTGTTCAAAAGGCCTTTCTGCGCCAGCCGCTCCAAGTACGGCACACGGGTGGCAAACCCTTCGCGGACCACCTTCTCAAAGTAGCTTCCCGCGGTATGGCCATCGGGAACCTTAAATTCCGGAAACGGGTTGGGAATGCGCTCAATTTTGACGTTGCAGCGCGCGGCGATATCCACCGTGCGGCTGAGCGCATCCGGCAACTCGCCAAACACCCGGGCCATCTCCGCCGCCGTCTTGAAGTAGAACTGGTCTGTGGCGAACTTCATACGATGAGGGTCGCTCATCGTTTTTCCGGTTTGGATGCACAGCAGAACTTCCTGAGCGTGGGCGTCGCCGTGATGCAGATAGTGGCAGTCATTCGTGGCAACAAGCGGAATCCCGGTTTCTTTGGAAAGACGGACGAGCTCGCGATTCACGCCCTGTTCGATTTCCAGGCCCTGATCCTGAATTTCCAGGAAGAAATTGCCCTTGCCAAAGACTTCCCGCAGCCGGTAGGCGTTTTCGCGGGCCTGGTCATACTTTTCATCCACGACCGCTTCCGTCACGGCGCCCCGCAAGCAAGCAGAAAGGGCAATCAGCCCCTTACTGTGCTTCGCAAGAAGATCGTAGTCGATCCTCGGCTTGTAGTAGAACCCCTCTAGAAATCCTGAGGAAACCAGCTTGATTAGATTGTGGTAGCCCTCGAGCGATTCGCAGAGGAGCACCAGATGGTTGCTCCCGCGCATGCCTGATTCGCTCTCCCCGCGCTCTTGCCCACTCGTTCCGTTTGTTTTCTCTCCGCGATCGTGGCGGCTGCCTTTGGCCACGTAAACTTCGCATCCAATAATGGGCTTGACGTCGCGCTTGCTCGCTTCATTAAAGAAATTTGCCGCGGCGAAAAGGTTTCCATGGTCGGTAACGGCTACCGCGGGCATCTTCTGCCGCGACGCTTCGTCGAGCAGCTCGGACGTTTCGCACGCTCCGTCGAGCAGACTGAAATCCGTATGAACGTGAAGATGAACAAACTGCGGCTGACCCATGGATCTCGATTGTAGAACTCTCGCGCGCGAATTGCGAATGGCATTCTCGCGATTTTCACGGGCGGCTCTTCCCTGCCTGCTCCTTACTTCATTTTCGTCTGTTGCTCTTCTTACCTGCAGCGGCGTGCTTCGCTTGCTCTCGGGCTGCTTTGTGCTTTGCGGCTTGCTTCAGCATCACCGGATGGTTCTTGTGCGATTGTCCGTGGGCGGCTTTCGCAGGAGCGCCTTTTTCCGTTGCGGCCGCGGTTCCAGTAGCAGCGGGAGGTTTGTCTCCACTCTTCGCGGTTTTCTTTTCCTTCTCTTTCTTTTTCGGCTGCTCCTTGATACCAGATAATTTACGAAGGATCTTTATCCGTTCTTCCGGCGTCTTGCCACGCCCCGTCAGTTGCATTCCGAAAACCTGTTCAACTATGGCGTCGAACTTAGGCCCTCGCGGATAGCCCAGGGCTTCCAGTTCGTTCCCGACTATCGGCAGCGCGCTGCGGAGAGGACGCCACTTGTGGAGATACGCGCGGATTTTTGAAAGCGCAGCTGAATTTCTCGACTCAGCAAGCAAGTACGCAATCCGGTCCACGGGGAGTTTTTCAAGAAACTTGTAGGCATCCACCGGTGCATTCAACTTGCGTCCAATCAATTCCTTCTGATCCGCGAGCACTTCTTTCTCGAAGCTTAAGATGGCGTCAGCTTCCGCTGCCCGGAATCCAGCTTTCGAGAGCACATTGCTTTGTTCCCGGTCCTTTAGCCGGCCCAGGATTGCCAGCATCATCGGCGTCGCGAGCTTGGGCCTAACGCCGGCGCTGAACAAATCCTCGCGTACCTTCATCAAGCGCGCGATTGCATCGTAATCCGGGTGGCGCTTCGCCAGGCCCGGATGAACTGCTTCGAGCAAATCGTGCTCCTCCCACGCCTTCAAAACTACAGCCGGGCGCTCTTCGCGAGCCACAGCCCGTAATTCCGCTCCCGCATCTTCGGGCGCTATGGTGTGCTGCAATTCGCGCTCGATCGCCAAGTCAAACCACTCCTGTGTTCGGGCCTCGATCTTGAACCCCATCCGCGCGGCAAAGCGTAAAACGCGAAGAAGCCGCACGGGTTGATTCGTAAAAGTGTGAATGGTAAGCGCGCGCACTTCGGCGCGTTCGATGTCCGAAAGCCCGTTGGTCGGGTCGAGAAGCAATCCTCGCGAAGCCGGATTCAGCGAAATGGCAATGGCGTTCAATGAAAAGTCGCGACGCCGCAAATCCTCCATGATCGTGGACCAGCGGATTTCCGGCCGCGTTCCCGGGCGCACGTAGTGGTCGTCGCGCGCCGCAGAGATGCTGCCGTCACAATCTCCCGCAAAAAGAATCTCCACTTGGCGCAGCTTTTCGTCCTCGGAGAGGATTTTGGCGCCGCCTTTTTCCAGTTCACGGGCGATCTTCGAAGGGTTTCCTTCGACGCTGAAATCAAGGTCGCGCAGCGATGCGCCCGTCACGAGGTCCCGCACCGTTCCGCCGGTCAAATACACGTTGAATCCCAGCGCGGCAGAAAGCTCCTGCACGCGCATCATGGCCGCCCTCTGCTCCGGTGACAGCCGGCTTTCCAGCAAAAACATATAATCTGGCATCGCACTCCTTCACATTCTGGATGCCCGCGCTGACCGCCGCGGAGGCAACCGCAATAGGGGCCCAGGGCCGCCGCGCATCAGGCGCGCGGGTGATGCGCTTTGTAAATCTGTTTCAACCGCTCTTCCACCACGTGCGTGTAAATCTGGGTCGTCGAGATGTCTGCATGACCCAGCATGAGCTGCACCGACCGCAAGTCCGCGCCGCGCTCCAACAAATGCGTCGCAAAGCTGTGGCGCAGCATGTGCGGCGTCAAGGCTACGCGCAGACCCGCGCGCCTCCCATAGGCCGAAAGAATCTTCCACACTCCCACCCTGCTGAGCGATCCGCCACGGCGGTTGACGAACAACGCCTGACTCGGGGCGCCTTTTCCCAAAAGCATTGGCCGCGCTTCGCGAAGATACTTTTCCACCATGCCTAGTGCCTTGCGCCCCGCCGGAACAATTCGTTCCTTGTCCCCTTTGCCGATGCAGCGAATGCAGCCCACTTTCGAGTCGAGGTCCATCACACGAAGCCCAATCAACTCGGACACGCGCAAACCCGTCGAATAAAGCACTTCCAGCATGGCTAGATCCCGTAAACCAATCGCAGTCTTGGCGTCCGGTTGTTGCAGCAAGCGTTCCACTTCTTCCAGTCTCAGATAACCAGGCAGTGTGCGCCGGATCTTGGGTGACTCGAGATTCAGCGATGGATCCGTAGCTATAAGCTCCTGAATCTGCGCAAAGCGGAAAAAATTCCGCAGCGTGACCAATTGCCGCGCAACGGTCCGGCTTTCCAGTTTTCCCCGGTACAGTCCAGCAAGAAAATCCACCAAATCGTCGCGGCTCACCTTTTCAAGAGTCAGCTTGCGCTTTTGGGCGAACCCATGGAATTTGGTCAAATCACGCTGATACGCAGCGACGGTATTGATGGAGAGTCCTTTCTCCACTTTCACGTGCGTCAGGAACAGCGAAATGGTTGGCGCGATCTCCATCACGTCTCCGCGTAACCGTCTCCGCCGCTCGCTCTCTGCCGAGTGGCTATGCCGTAAACTTCGTGAATCTCATGACAACGGAAGAGCCAGGCAAGGCCCAAATAAAGAGCCGTCGCTCCGGCGATGAGTCCCGAAAAGACCAAAAGCTGCACGAGGAAGCGCGAGTGGATTGTAAATTGGGTATAGCGATTTCCAAACCAGCACGCCACTCCCATGATGCTCGCGCACAGCGAAATCTTTGCGAATGAGCGCAAGACCTCCATCGTTCCCATGGTCCCGTGGCGGAGCCGGAAAATTATGAAGAGGGCGAAGAAATCAAAAAAACTCGCGATCGCCGTCGCCAAGGCCGGCCCGCCGTTCTGCACGCGTTTGAAGAAAAACTCAAGAAACACGATATTCAAGACGATGTTAAGGATCAGGGAGATGGAAGCCACGATGACCGGCGTCTTTGTATCCGAAGTAGAATAAAAGGCAGGCACCACCAGTTTTACAGTTGCCAGCGCCGGCAGGCCTATCGCGTAATACAGCAGCGCTCTGGCGGTCAATCGCGTCGATGCGGCCACGAACTCACCGTGCTGGAACAGCACACGAATAATCGGCTCGCGAAGAATCATCAACCCCAGCGCCGCCGGCACCGTTATGAATGCCACAATGCGCACGGAAAACGCCAGCGTCTTCTTCAGCGATTCATAATCCTTCGCCGCCGCCTGGTGCGACATCAACGGCAGTATCGCCGTGGCCACGGCAATCGCGTACCCTCCCAGGACCAACTCCATCACGCGGTCCGCAACGTACAGCGCCGCGAGGCTTCCTTCGGGCATAAGGCTGGCGGTCGCAAACCGCGTATCAATAAAAAGATTAATCTGGCTGACGCCAATGCCAAAAAGCCGAGGTATCATCAGCCGCGCCACGTTCTTGATCCCGGGGTGCGAGAACGAAATCCCAAATGTGAATTTCATCCCCTTCCGCACCAGCAAGGGCACCTGTATCAGGAATTGCAGCACTCCGCCCACGAGGATTCCCACGACAATTGCCGTGGCGGGATCCTTAAAATGGTTTCGAACCACCGCGATCGTAAATAGTATGGTCGCGATATTCAGGACAACGGGAGTCGCGGCGGGCAGCCCAAAGAGATGAAAGCAGTTCAAAATTCCCATCGCCAGAGCGGCCAATGAGATAAAAAACAGGTAAGGAAATACGATTCGGTTCAGTTCGATCGCCTGCGCACCGGCTATGTTAGTTCCAGCAAACAGATGAATGACCGCGGGAGAGAAAACCATCCCAAGAACCGTTATTACCGCGACCACCAGTGCGAGCGTCCAGAACAGGCGGTTCGCAAACTCCCACACTTCTTCTTTTGACTTCTCGCCCATGTACGAGGTAAATACCGGGATGAACGAAGCGGTCATCGAGCCTTCCGCGACCAATCGCCGGAAAAGGTTCGGAATTCGGTACGCGAGTACGTATGCGTCTGCCGCCGGAGATGTTCCAAGAAGGAGGGTAATACGCTGGTCGCGCACGTAGCCAAGAACACGGCTAACCACGGTAACCAGGGAGATGATCGAGGCCGATTTGAGGATATGCTTTTTATCGGTCAACGGCCGGCGCTCCGGGGCCTAACCCTAATGAAAACAATAGGTTGACAGGAAAAACGCGCTTAACATAACATACATCTTGATTATTCGCAAATTTCGGCCATTCCAGTCTTTTACGAACAGATTTCTTTGAAAAACCGAGCCCCAGCCTCTACTCACAAGAAGGTCGTCATTGTCCTCGCCGACAAGAAGCCCCTCCGCGGCTATCTGAATCCCTCCCGGCTTGGCCAAGTCGACCCTATTGATCTCCTCACCCCCGACGGCGAGCACGAGGAGCTTCCCCTCGCTAGAATTCGCTCGATTTATTTTGTTCGCGACTTCTCGGATCAGTTTGAACCCGAGCGCAAGGCCTTCCTCAGCCGGCCCAAGCTCGATGGACTATGGGTCCGCCTTCGTTATAGCGATGGTGAAACCCTCGAAGGCGTGGTTCCAAACGACCTGCTCTCCCTGCTAGATAACGGCATCCAGCTCACTCCTCCTGATCTCAATTCGACCACTGACCACATCTTCATCCCACGCTCCGCCCTTTCCGAATTGACCGTACTCGGCGTCGTCGGTATCGCCCGGCGGAAACCACTTGCCGCCGCGACCGCATCACAACCACGGTTGTTCAACGAGTAGCCTAGCCCGGCTGTACTTCCCGCTTCCCGCTGTGCGAGACTCGCACGCAGGCGTAAGGAGCTGTCTTTATGTCCATGAAACTTTCCGACATTGCCCAGAAACTCGGCTGCCGTCTCGAGGGACCCGGCGAGACTTCCATCCATGGAATCTCCGGGATCGAACATGCCGAACCGGGCCAGATCACTTTTCTCGCCAACCGGCGCTACTTCCCTCTTCTCAAGACGACCTGCGCTTCGGCTGTCCTGGTCGAGGATGGCATCCACATCGAACGCGACGCCGCCATGCCCGCGCTCGCCGCGCTGCGCACCGCAAATCCTTACCTCGCGTTTGCCCACGCCATCGAACTCTTTTATCAAGCTCCCCGCTACGAACCTGGATTCCACCCAACGGCACTCATTGCAAAATCTGCCAGTATCGGCGCAGGAGCGCATATCGGACCTTATTGCGTTGTCGGCGAAGATGTCCACATCGGTCGAAACGCCGTCCTGCACAGTTTCGTCAATGTCTATCAGGGCGCTCAAATCGGCGATGATTTCTTCGCGCACTCGCACGCCGTGGTTCGCGAATTTTGCCGCATCGGAAACCGTGTCATTCTGCAGAACGGCGCCATCATCGGGGGAGACGGACTTGGCTTTGCCAAGCAAAAAGACGGAACGTGGTACAAGATGCAGCAGTCCGGCCCGGCCGTTCTCGAGGATGACGTTGAGGTGCAATCCAACGCGTGCGTAGACCGCGCCACCGTCGGAGAAACGCGCATCGGCCGAGGCACCAAGCTCGACGACCTCGTCATCGTCGGCCACGCTTCCCGTGTTGGCGCGAACACCATGCTTTGCGGCCAGGTGGGCCTCGCGGGCTCGACAAAGGTCGGCGACGGCTGCATTCTCGCCGGTCAGGTAGGCACGGCCGGCCATCTCTCTATAGGTGACGGCTCCGTCGTGACCGCAAAAAGCGGTGTCCCCAACGATGTCCCGCCCCGGTCCATGTTTTCCGGATATCCCGCAGTCGACAATCGCCAGTGGCTCAAGACCGTCGCTGCCCTTAATCGTTTGCCCGAACTTCAAAAGCGCGTGCGCGAACTGGAAGCCGAATTGGAACGCCTCGGCGGACACCCGCGCACTTCCAACTCGCGCTGACTCCTACGCAGCCCCGGGAAACCCGGTCGGTCTCTGATCAGCGGGCAGACCGGCTGCCATCGCGTCGTGCACTACCTGGTTCAGAACGTCGCGCTCCTCCCACGTATACCTCGAAGCATCGATCGGCTCGAGAAACTCCACTATAATTTCTCCGGGGTGAATCACCAGCGAGCGCTTGGCCATCACGCGCTGCGCCCCGCTACAAAGCACCGGCACGATCGGAACTCCCGCTTTAATACCCAGGACAACGGCGCCCTTCTTGAATTCCTGCAGCCGCCCGTCCGGGCTCCGCGTTCCTTCCGGATAAATCAGAAATGACTGACCCGCCCGCATGGCCTCCGCCGCTTTTTCCACGCTGGCGATCGCCGATTCCCGGTCGCTTCTATTTACCGGAATAAAGTGCGCGAGCGTGAACGCCTGACCCACGATCGGCCACTTAAAGAGCGATTCCTTCACGAGCACCGCGATGCGCCTTGGAATCGCCCCGACCACGGCGGGCGCATCCGCGGAACTCGTGTGATTTGCCACAAACAGGCAAACTCCACGAGGAATCTTTTCCCGGCCCTCGACGCGAACCCGCACCCCGACCGCCCGCATAAAAAACATCACTCCCTTGAGCCCTGCCCAATAGAGCGGATCGATGTGGCGCGAGACCAGAGTGTAAAGCAACAGCGGTGGCCCGAGTATCAGGATGTACAGCGAAAGGAAAACAGAGATGAACACCATTCCCAGCATGCAGTACGCGGAACTCTCTCGAATCCGGCCCTGCCGGTCAAGCCAAACCTACGAGTCCTTTGACTTCAATGCACCGCAACTGTCTGCGTGGCTCCATGGAGCAATCCCTCGCGGATACGCCGGGCCTTCTCTACCGCATGAGAGTCCTCCGTGATCTGGTAGAGCAGTTCTTTCTCCTCACCCAGCTTGAACTCAATAGTCTGCTCTTTGTCGTCTCGGCGGATGCGCACCTTCACAGTCTCTCCCGGCTGTCGTTCGCGTAACCACCGCCCCAGATAACGCGGCACCTCTCCGCCGTTCCACTTCACTATCACATCAGCCGGTCGCAAGCCTGCAGCACTTGCGGGACTTCCATCGTCCACCGCACGCACCGTCACGGCGCCGCCGGATTCGCGCTCCACAGAAAATCCCAGCACGGCTCGCCGATGCTCCGCCGTGCGCAAATCGAGTCCCGCAAGCGCCAGCACTTGCTGATACGGCAGTGGCGCCGCCCCTGCTACGTGCTCTCGAAAAAATTCTTCAAACGACCCGCCGGCCACTCTTTCCGCCTCAAGTCGAACATCCAGGCTGTCGCGGTACGTCTTCCCTTGTTTTGCAAAGTCTCTATTCATCCCGCGCAAAACGTCGTCGAGACTTCTTTGATTGTTCGTCCGGTCGCGGATCAGAATGTCCAGCAAATCCCCCAACACCTGCCCCTTGCTGTAATAAGAAACGCTATATTCTGGCCCGTCATAAAGCGGATATTTTTCCAGCCACGCATCCAGGCTCGACTCCTCCGCGCTCTGCCACTGGTTTGCCGGCCGCGATTCGAGTTCGGTGATCTGATCCCCCAGGTCCCCGTAAAACCGCTCCCTGCTCCAAATCCCGCTGCGCACTAGCGTGTAAGCGCCATACGTGCTCGTTACACCTTCCGCGAACCACAGCGCCCGCGTGTACTGCTCTTTCGTAAAATCCACCGGCTCAAGCGACGCGGGCCGGATCCGTTTCACATTCCACAAATGAAAGAACTCATGGGCCGCCACTCCTGCCAAATACTCATCCGAAGGAATTCCAATCGCCGTCGAATTCGCATGCTCCATCCCGCCGCCGCCCGCTCCCTTCCCGATGTGCAGAATGAAAACGTAATGATCGAACGGCGCTCCGTCCATCAACTTAAGTTCATAATTGCAGATGCGGCTTAATTCGCCTTCAATCTTCTTCTGATTCCAACTGTCCCCATGGACTACCACTCGGATGTCCACTGACACTCCGGGCACACTGAATTCCTTGAAATTCCCCACTTCAATGGGTGTATCCGCAAGCGCGTCGTAACTTTTCGCATCGAAGAGGAAAACTCGCGCTCCTCCCATGGACTCCAAACCGGCATTCCCAGAAGCGGCAGCAGCCCACATACCCGGGACATCGGGAAAACCAAGATGAACGTCCTCGCCTCGGCGATCCGGCACGTAGAAGAGAATCATCGCTGGATTTATGAAAGCGTGATCGGCGTTCAATTGGGTCGCAAACGGCCCAACTTCATCCCAGTAGCTCGCATAGCGAACGGTAATAACTCCATGGCCGGTTATGCGCCATGTTTGCTTGTCCACTTTTTCCATCGGCGCCTTTGCAGAGTCTGCAAAGGCCTCCACCCGCTGAATATGGCTGGCAAAATCCCGAATCTGATAGAGCGCATTCCATGCAGGTATCTGCACCAAGACTTCGCCGTTCACGTCGGGAATCGTCATCGTCACATGAAAAAGGTGCTGCTCTGGATGGTTGATCGACACTTCGTACCGGATCGTCGCCCAGCTTTGACCCGCCCCACCCAATGCGCACACCAAAAACGCTATCGCCGCGAAGATAGCCCGGCTTCCCCGCGATTTAGCCTTCACCTGGTATTTGCCTCGGAAGAAACCTGTACCGGCTGGCCGAGCTTGGCCAGCAATTTCTCGCAAAGCCCGTCGAAGCTGCCGTTCGACATCACCAAAAGCACATCGCCAGATTCGGTTTCCTTACCTAGTTGTTCCGCAATCGCATCCGCGCTTGGAAATACCCGTGCGCTCTTCCCCAATTCCCGCACACTCTCCGCCACGGCCTCCGGCTCAAGGCGGTTCTCATCGCCAAGCTGTTGCGCGCGGAAAACTCCACCTAAAACCACGTGATCCGCAAGCGCCAGCGCCATTGGCAGCGTTTGCTCGAACACTTTCCGGCGCATTGAATTCGAGCGCGGCTCCAGAATTGCCCATAGCCGCCGGCCGGGCCAACGCGCCCGCGCAGCCTCAATCGTCGCGCGCACCGCTGTCGGGTGATGCGCAAAATCGTCCACCACGAGAACTCCGCGCACTTCCCCTTTCACGTCCATTCGCCGCTTAACGCTTCGAAACGTCGCGAGCGCTTTTCCCAGAACATCCGCGCCAATCCCTCGTCCGTGCGCCACAGCCACTGCCGCCATCGCATTCAGCACGTTGTGCCGCCCGCTCGCTGCCAGCGTGAACTCGCCGAACGGCTTGCCTCCGTGCGTGACGTGGAACCGCATTCCGCCGCCCTCGACGGTTAGCTCACTCGCCACCCAATTATTTCCCGCGGATAATCCGTATGTCTCCACCGGACAAAACGCTTTTTCCGCTGCACGCCGCAAAGCCGGCCCCGAATCCTCCGTATCTCCCCAAATCACAACCCTCCCGCGCCGCGGCACGAGATTCACCAGCCTGCGAAACGCCAGCTCATACGTCTCAAAGTCCCGGTAAATGTCCGCGTGGTCGTACTCCAGAGAAGTAACAATTAAATCATCCGGATGGTAGTGAAAAAACTTCGGACCGCGGTCCCAGAACGCCGTCTCATACTCATCCCCTTCCAGAATAAATTCTTTGCCGCCTCCCAGCCCGTAGCTCTTTCCAAAATTCTCAGCGACGCCGCCCACCAGGAAATTCGGCCTCTTGCCCGCCGTGTGAAATATCCACGCCAGCATCGCCGTCGTCGTCGTTTTGCCATGCGTCCCGCTAACCACAATCGAATGGCGACCGGGCAAAAACACTTCTTCCAGGATCTCCGGCATCGAGCGGTACGGAATTCTCCGGTCCAGCACTTCCTCCAGTTCGGGATTCCCGCGCGCAATAATATTCCCAACTACCACCATATCCGGGGCCGGCTCGATATGAGCCGCATCAAACGTATGAAAAAAAGAAATCCCGAGCTTCTCCAGCAACGTGGATGCAGGCGGATATACACCCGAATCCGATCCCGTCACGCGGTATCCATGCTCGCGTAGCATCCCGGCGAGCGGTGCCATCGCCGACCCGCCAATCCCAATCACGTGAATGTGCTTCGCATCGCTCATGGCACAACCGCCGGCTCCAGTATTTCCAGCTCACCTTCGTTCGCTGCTTTTAGACGCGCCTTCACTCCCAACGGCACGGTCAGCATGGGCCGCGGCGTGTGTCCAATGGCCGCGCCATAAACAATCGGCACTCCCAACGATCCGAGGATCCGCGCGCACACGTCGCGCACAGTGGGACTACCCGTCGCAGGTGCGTCGCATTCCGGAAATTCGCCCAGGATGAACCCTCGAATTCCTTCAAATTTTCCCGCCTGCTTCAAATGCATCAGCGCTCGATCCACTTGCCACGGCTTCATTCCACGGTCCTCAAGCAGTAGAATCGCCCCGCCCGTTTCCAATTCCCACGGCGTACCAAGGGTTGTCTCCACCATCGTCATGCAGCCGCCGAGAACTCGGCCTTCCCCCTCGCCGCCCGCGAGCACTTGCCCTTGCAACTTCAAAGTCCAGCCGCCGTCCGTTTTTCCAACCGCGGCCAGGAGCGATTTGCTGTCGTACCCCTTCGGCTGGCCATCGCCTGCATCAAAACCCGCCGCCAACATCGGCCCATAAAATCCAATCCACCTATAACGTTCCCAAAGGTACGTCTGGAGCGAAGTCAAATCGCTGTAGCCCAATACCACCTTAGGCCCATCGGCGCGCTGCGCTTCAAGATCGTCGAGCAGGTAGTTCGAACCATAGCCGCCGCGAATCGCCACCAGCGCGTCCACATCCTCGCGCTCCAATTCGCTCAACAATTCATTCCGCCGCCCCGAGACCGATCCCGCAAAATATCCCTCCGCGTTTAGCGGCGTTGCATCAGCAACTTGAAATCCCAAATTGCGCAGCTCTTCAGCCCCCGCCAGGACTTTCGAAAACTCCGCGGGAGACGCCGGTGCAAATGGCATAAACACGCTTCGCGCATTAAGCGCTCGCGGTTTTCGCACTTCAGCGTCCATCGCCGGAGCTTGAACGCCACCGCCCGGCCTGCTCATCCCGCGCGGTCTCATCCGTTGTGCCGCTCCACGGGCACCATCTCGCAGCTCATCCCCGGCTTGCATAGCGCCTTAAGAATCTTTTCCTGTTGGTGGGTGCCGACTTCCGCATCGAACTGGATTATATTTTTTTCGCCGGACTGTGATATCTGGAAATTGTCAATTCCCACCTTAAGTTCCGCAAAAATGCTGTGCACCTCCGTAATCATATTTTCGGCGCGATCCACAATGATGCGGAACAACATGTAGCGCGGCTTTAGGTTCAGCCAGCCCTCGACGTAGAAGAGTAGAACCAGGGCGAACAATATCAAGGCACATGCAATTCCAGAAACCGCGTACAAACCTCCGCCGGCCGCCATGCCCATCGCCGCTACTGCGAAGATGGTGGCCGCGGTCGTCAACCCAACGACGCTCCCCCGCTCCCGTAGAATTACGCCGGCCCCCAGAAATCCAATCCCCTGCACGATATTTGAGGCAATTCGAGTTGTGCCGCTGTCCCCCGTGCGTCGGGCGATCTCAACGGAAACGATCGTAAACAGCGCGGCGCCCAGCGAAACGCAAAACCCCGTTCGCATCCCGGAGGGGCGCTTGCGAATATTGCGTTCGATCCCGATGATCGCTCCGAGCAACGCGGCCCACGCAAGCCGCGCGACAATTGTGCTGAGAGGCAGCATGTTCTCCTGCAGTTTGAGGCTATCGCAGGATTCTACAGACTACAATTTGAATTGCGTCAATTTCGCGAAGTGCCGTGCCCTGGCGTGTATCTCGCTCCGCTTCAGAACCCGCAGCCGCTCCAAACCGAACCTCTCCACCGCGAAACTACCCAGCACGGAGCCGTAAATCATGGCGCGGCGAAGCGTTGCGTCGTTCAAATTCTTCGCTCCGGCCAAATACCCCATAAAACCGCCCGCAAAACTATCGCCCGCACCAGTGGGATCATGCGGTTCCTCCAGCGGAAACGCCGGCACGCAGAACACGCCGCGCTTGTCCACCATCATCGCTCCGTATTCCCCGCGCTTCACAACCAGCGTAGATGGCCCCATCTTGAAAATGTGCTTCGCCGCGCGCAATAAATTGTGTTCGTTCGAAAGCTGCCGCGTTTCGGAATCATTGATCATCAAAATATCCACGTGGCGGAGCGTCTCCCGCAATTCGCTGGGTGTGCGCTCAATCCAATAATTCATCGTGTCCAGCGCGGCAAGCTTCGGCCTTCCCTTCACTTGCTTCAAAACGTCCCGCTGCAAATCCGGCGCAATGTTCGCCAGAAAAACGTACTTTGACGTTTTGTATTTCTCCGGCAGCCTCGGCTTGAAACCGGCGAACACATTCAAGTCCGTCGCCAGCGTGACCCGCTCGTTCAGATTTTCCGAGTACCGCCCCGCCCAAAAAAATGTCTTTCCCGCCGCTCGTTCCAACCCATCCGTATCGATATGCCGCCCGCGAAAAATTGCTTCATCTTTCTCGGTAAAGTCCTCTCCTACAATAGCTACGAGACTAACCGGCGCAAAAAAACTTGCCGCCACCGCGAAATACGTCGCCGCACCACCCACGGTCCGGTCCACTTTTCCGTACGGGCTTTCGAGTGCGTCAAACGCCACCGATCCCACCACAAGTAAAGACACAGTTTTCTCCTAGGAAATGTATTTGCCGATGATTGCTTCGAGCTTTTTCTTTGTCGCTTTCGGTACCAGCTTCATGTCCGTTACCAAAGCATGTTCCAGCGCTGCCCCGCACTTACAAGTCCGCTCCTCCGGCATCGCGCGCACCGCCTCGCGCAAAACGCGCTGTGCATTCTCTGCATTCTGAACCAGCGTCGCTATAATCTGCGCCGCTGTTACTGACTCATGCTGCGGGTGCCAACAGTCAAAGTCCGTGATCATCGCAATCGTCGCGTAACAAATCTCCGCTTCTCGCGCCAGCTTCGCTTCCGTCACATTCGTCATGCCGATCACTTCGAAGTGCATTTCCCGGTGCATCTTTGCTTCCGCCAATGTGGAAAACTGCGGCCCCTCGATGCACACATACGTTCCCCGACGATGCACCTTCACTCCGCAGTGCACGCTCGCATCCGCCAGCACGCTGGAAACCTCCCCGCACGTTGGCTTATCAAAGCCCACGTGCGCCACCAGCCCATCCCCAAAAAAGCTGGAAACGCGGTTCTTCGTCCGATCAACAAACTGGTCCGGCACCAAAAACTCTCCGGGCTGCAGGTCCTCCATCAACGAGCCCACCGCGCTTACCGAAATAATCCTTTCCACGCCGAGCAATTTCATCGCATAGATATTTGCGCGGAAATTAATCTCGCTCGGCAAAATCCGGTGTCCCCGCCCGTGTCGCGCGAGAAACGCTACCCGCTTGCCCTCCAGCAGTCCAAGCACGATCGCGTCCGACGGTTCTCCGAACGGCGTCTTCACTTGCACTTCACGCGTCTTCGTCAGACCGCTCATCGAATACAGCCCGCTCCCGCCGATAATCCCTATCTCCGCCTGCCTGTCCGCACGCTTCGCCTTTGCTGATTTAACGCCCGCCATTCTCTTTTCTCCGTGAAACTAACGATTCAGGTCTAACGGCTCGCAAACGACTTTCCCGTCCACCTCGTGCAACGTCCCTGCCGGGAAATCCGGGTCATGTCCAAACGCCACAATCCACTCGTTCTGTATAATCTCGCCAATCCACTTCCGTTTCGTCTCCAGCGTCGTCAGCGGGTATAAATCGTACGCAATAATCCACGGCAGCGGCAAATGATGCCGGGTCGGAATCAAATCCGCGACGAGCATTAAGGTCTTCCCGCCCCCGCTAATCTGCACACCCTGAATCTGCAGATTATGCCCCGGAATCTTCACTACTCTAATTCCCGGCACAATTTCGCAGTCGCCATCCACAAGCTGCCATTGACCTGCTTCCGTGATCGGCACAAAATCTTGCGCATAATAGCTCGCGCGGTCCCGCTCCGTCGGCCGCATCGCGTGTTCCAATTCCGTGCGCTGCACCACATACTTCGCATTCGGAAATGCAGGCGTCAAACGTCCGTCCACCAATCGCGTATTCCCGCCGGCATGATCAAAATGCAAATGCGTATTAATCACCACATCGATCTCTTCCCGTTTCACTCCGGCCTTTGCCAGCGAATCGCCGTAAGGGTCGCCTTCCGCAAATCCGTAAATATTCCGCAGCTTCGCATCCCACTTCGTCCCGTTCCCTGTCTCCACTAAGATATTTTTCCCGCCGGCCCTCACCAAAAGAGAATTGGCCGCCAGCGGAATCCGGTTGCGCTCATCCGCGGGCATCTTCTTTTCCCACAGCGGCTTCGGCACCACCCCGAACATGGACCCGCCATCCAGCCAAAAAAGTCCGCCATTTATGTGCCGAACTTCAATCTCGCCAAAATGCATTCTCGCTCGCCCTAAGCACCCACGCCGCTTTTCGCAAGCAGCTCATTCACCGCCGTAAACGGATCCTTCTTCCGCTCCGCCACAGCCTTAGCCATTTCCGACAGCCGCGCTTCCCCGCCAACTCCTCCCAGCACTCGTTCTACCAGCCGCGATTCAATCAATCCCAACAATCGCCGCTTCCAATGCTCCACATGCTTCCGCTCCCGTTCCCCGCTCGCTTCAAAATGCGTCCTAAACTTTCCAATCGTCTCCGCCAGCCCCTCAATCCCCTTGCTCTCGGTCGCCACCGTACGCACCACCGGCGGGTGCCAGCCATCGCGCGGCATCACCAGCGACAGCATCGCAAGCAGTTGCTGCTCGAGCCGGTCCGCTCCCTCGCGATCTGCCTTGTTCAAAACAAAAATGTCCCCGATCTCCATCAACCCCGCCTTCATGTTCTGAATGTCGTCGCCCATCCCCGGTACCATCACCACCAACACGCAATCCGCCAGCCGCACAATGTCGATCTCATCCTGGCCCACGCCCACCGTCTCGATCAGCACCTCTTGCTTTCCCGCCGCATCGAGCAGCAACGCCACTTCCGCCGTCGCCCCCGCCAGCCCGCCCATAAATCCCCGCGTCGCCATCGACCGAATGAACATCCCCTTGTCGCTTGCATGGCTCTGCATTCGGATGCGGTCCCCCAAAATCGCCCCGCCTGTGTACGGACTCGTCGGGTCCACCGCAATCACGCCGACTTGCTCATCCTGTTTCCGGTAAAACGCCGCCAGCCGGTCTACTAAAGTGCTCTTCCCCGTCCCCGGTGCGCCCGTAATTCCGGTCAGATAGGCGCGTCCCGTTCTCGCGAAAAGGCGCTGCAACAGCTCTTCCGCTTCCGGCTGATGATTCTCAATCGCCGTGATCGCGCGCGAAATCGCCCGCACATCCCCCGCGCGCACCTGCTCCGCCCAAGTCTCAATAGGCAGCGTCATATTGTCCTTGAATTTGCTGCGGATTCGACGCGGGCTGGGCGCATCCGCCTATTATCCCAATTTTCCTCATCTGCCGCGAACCGCAATTCACAAATTCTAAACGCCTATCGCAGCATCAATGAACTTCAAAGATTTCCGCGGCGGTAGTCCCTTCCATTCATCACCGCTTATGGCTATAATAGCCATAAGTGAGGAACGCATCAATGCGCAGTGTCAACGTCGCCGAGCTCAAAAACCAACTCAGCAAATACCTCAGATTCGCCAAGAGCGGCGAAGAAGTTGTGATCCGTGACCGCAGCCTCCCCATCGCAAAACTCGTCCCTTTTACAGCCGATGATGCAAGTGATGAAGAATTGAAACTGGTTGCCGCCGGGAAAATGCGGCTCCCGAAAGCCAAAATCAATCTGAAGCAACTCCTCAAGATTCCGACAGGCCGCGTCAAGGGAAACCGGGCTATCGAAGCACTCCTCGCTGACCGGGACGGGCGGTGAGCAATACCCCAGCTTTCTGGGACTCCAGTGCTCTCGTCCCAGTGTGTATTGATGAGCAGGCTAGCGCGCGGGCACGGATTCTGCTGAGAGCATTCGTCCCAGTCGTCTGGTGGGCTAGCTCTGTGGAAATCCATGGTGCGATTTGCCGACTGCACCGCAACCAGGAGATCCGCGATCGCGAAAAACAGGCTGCCATTGCGCGGCTGCGTCGCATAAGCCTCGGCTGGCGGGAGATGCTTCCGGACGACCGTGTCCGAGATTTGGCTTTGGACTCTCTCGAAAAATATTCGCTGCGCGCTGCTGATGCTCTACAACTCGCAGCCGCCCTCGCCTGGTGCCAGCAGCGGCCATCTCGCCGCAACTTTATTACCGCGGACCAGCGCCTAGCCGAGGCTGCGCGCTCTGTCGGCTTCTCCGTCCTTGCGTTTCCTTGAGCGCTTCTCTCTCTGCGCCCTCTGTGACCTCTGTGTTGAAACCCACGTTTCACTACATCGCAATCTCTCCGTGAACCATAGGGTGTTTTCCACACGGATCACGGAACACGGGTCACGTCTTCTCTCGCCAATCACTTTTTCCCAAGCAATTGCCGCGCAATCACCAACCGCTGAATCTCGCTAGTCCCTTCCCCAATCGTGCACAATTTTACGTCGCGATAAAATTTCTCCGCCGGATAGTCCTTAATAAAACCGTAGCCCCCGTGCACCTGCACGCATTCATTCGCCACGCGCACCGCCACTTCGCTCGCGAACAGCTTCGCCATGCTCGATTCGCGCGTGAACCGAACGTCCTTCCGGTCCGCAAGCCAAGCCGCCTGGTACACCAAAAGCCGCGCCGCTTCTACTTCCGTCGCCATGTCCGCCAGCTTGAACTGAATCGCCTGAAACTCGCTGATGGCCTGCCCGAACTGTTTCCGCTGCTTCGCGTAACTCACCGCCGCGTCCAGCGCACCCTGCGCCATGCCCAGCGCCAAAGCCGCAATCGAAATCCGTCCCCCATCCAAAATCTTCAGACTTCCCGTAAACCCCTCTCCCTCCAGCCCCAGAAGATTCTCGTGCGGCACCCGGCAATCTGAAAAAATCACTTCCGATGTATCGCTGGCACGCATGCCCAGCTTGTTTTCTTTCTTCCCCGGCTTAAATCCCGCCATTCCTTTTTCCAGGATGAACGCGCTGATTCCGTGCGACCCCTTCGCCTTGTCCGTCACTGCCATCGCCACACAAAAATCCGCGTAGTGCCCATTCGTCGTAAACGTCTTCGCCCCGTTCAACACCCAAAAATTCCCGTCGCGCCGCGCCGTCGTCCGCGTCCCGCCCGCATCCGATCCCGCCTCCGGCTCCGTCAAAGACCAGGCCCCAATCTTCTTCCCCGACGCCAAGGGCACCAGATACTTCTTCTTCTGCGCCTCCGACCCAAACTTGTAAATGTGATTGCTGCACAGCGAATTGTGCGCCGCCACAATCAATCCCACCGACCCATCCACTCGCGCCAACTCTTCAATCGCGATGACGTACTCGATGTACCCCAGCCCCGCTCCGCCATATTCCTCGGGGAAAATGACGCCCAGCAACCCCATCTCCCCCAATTTCGGCATAATCTCCATCGGAAAGTGCGACGCCTCGTCCCACTCCATCACATGCGGCAATATTTCGCCCTGCGCAAACTCCCGCACGCTCCGCCGCAACTGTTGCTGTTCCTCTGTAAAAGTGAAGTCCACGTTGTCTCCGGGCACGGCTATTTCTTTAGGCTATGCTCCGCCAAAGTTCCACTTATGCTCTATTTTACACAACCCCGCGGATGCTTGGTTCATCTCTCTTCACGTTTGTTTTCCGAAATTAGCAGCTGGGATTTTCCGCAGCAAGTCAGGCCCCGTTCAACGACATCAATCAAGCCTTGGCCCCGGCTTCTCAGCGATCCTATCGAAAATATCAGCCAAATTTCCGCCGGGTATGTCCGAGACGTCGACCCCATAGGCGCGGCGAATCTTCTCTATGAGCCTTTGGTTCGTTTCGTCCTCATGGAAGTCGGCGAGGCTCGATTCGTCTGAAATCCAAGCCCATTCGATCTCAAGTATCTGTTGGATAAACTCAATTGCTAAATCGTCGTGCCGGGCAACACGAACAGTCGCTGCAAACTGGATCGGAACTTTGGTGCCGGGTCGAGGCAACTGTTTCTTGGCGGCTTTGAATCGGTCAAAGCCCTTGCGGAGCTCTCCGAGTGCTTCGGACCTTGAATTTCCTCCTGCCGACATCCCTGGCCAATTGATTATTGTCGCTGTCCACGGATGTGGCCTTTGTCGAGACCTTAGCGAGGAATCCGAAACCGAATGGGCTCTGACATTTATCGGGTAGTCTTCAATCGTCCACTCGGTCTTGAACGTTGAGACAAAGCGTTTCCAGGCCGCTCTGGCTTGAAATGTAATCTCTCGAAGACTCGGCACGATGTTCCCTATACGGCGGCACGATGTTCTGCCGCAAACGGCTCCTTCTTCATGCCCTAGCCGTCTGCGGCCGTCGCACAATCTCCGCCAACGCCGCCAGCGCCCGCTCGCACCCCGCCCGATCTACATCGCAGTGCGTCACAAAGCGCACCGAATACTTCTCCGTATCCAGCGCCCAAATATCCTTCTCCCGCAACGCATCGCAAACTTCTACCGCCGTTTTCCCCGTCTTCTCGCAATCAAATATCACGATATTGCTGCGCACTTTGGCGGGATCAATCTTCAGTCCAGGCGTTCGCGCGATCCCTTCCGCTAACCTCCGTGCATTCTCATGGTCGACGTGAAGTCGCCCCGGCGATTTTTCCAGCGCGATCAATCCCGCCGCTGCAATTACCCCCGCCTGCCGCATCCCCCCGCCAAACATCTTCCGGTAAATCCGCGCCTTCTCGATAAACGCATCTGATCCCACGATCATCGACCCCACCGGCGCTCCCAGCCCCTTCGACAGACAGAACATCACCGAATCCACTTTCTTCGTCATGTGCGCCACGCTCTCGCCCAGCGCCGTCGCCGCATTGAAAATCCTTGCCCCATCCATGTGTACTTTCAATTTCGCTTCGTGCGCGTGCTCGCAAATCTCATCCACGGAGGCCGTTGGATGTAACGTTCCACCCGCCATATTGTGTGTGTTTTCGATGCAAATCAGCGCCGTCTGCGAGTCGTAGTAAATTTTCGGCCGCATCACTGCCTCAATCTTTGTCCACGAAAGAATCCCATCCTCGCCCCGCGCAATCCGAGGCATGCACCCCGCAATCGCCGCCATCGACGCCAGCTCGTATAAATTGACGTGGCTCTTCTCATCACAAATCACTTCATCCCCGTGATGCGTCCACGTCTTAATCGCAATCAAATTCCCCATGCATCCGGTCGGCACAAACAGTGCTGCCTCTTTCCCAAAAACCTCTGCCGCGCGCTTCTCCAGCCGGTTCACCGTCGGGTCTTCCCCGTACACGTCGTCCCCGACCTCTGCTTCCGCCATCGCGCTCCGCATCTCCGCCGTGGGCCGCGTCACGGTATCGCTCCGCAAATCCACAATATTCTCCAGCGGCGTCACTTCGTCTGGATCGCTCCGCATCCCGCTCTTCGCAATCGTTCCGCTCACGTGTCCGTCTCCCTTCGCCTTCTTCTCCGCATCCTATGCGCTCCCAGTTGATTCTGTTTTAAAAGAAAAACTTTGAATCCCGGCAAACTCCATCCACGAAGCGCCCTCACCTCATCAACTCCACAAACACTTCATTCGAAACACTCAACCTCGCCGGCGCAAGCCGCACCACATCCCCGTCTCTCATCACCAATCCAGCCGACTCCAGCGGCCTAAATCTCATCCCCAAGGCAACCCCGTATTCCCGCTCAATCCGCCCCACATCAATCCCGTCCAACTGCCGCAACCCCAAAAACAACTCTTCTTCCAACGCGCTCTCCCGCGTCACCCCTTCCACTTGCTCCGCCGGCAATCGCCCCGCCTGAATCGCCCCAACGTACTCCGCCGCGTCATGCGCATTCGCCCATCTCTGCGTCCCAGAAAACGAATGCGCCCCAGCCCCAAATCCCAAATAAGCTTCCCGCCTCCAGTACTTCAAATTGTGCTTCGACTCAAATCCCGGCTTCGCCCAATTCGAAATCTCGTAATGGTGATACCCCGCGGCCTCCAGGAATTCGCAAGCCATCTCGTAAAAATCCGCCATCAAGTCATCGCCAGGCACCGCGCCGGCGGAGTATCTCGCCCCACCCGCCAGCAATTCCTTCCCCAGCCGGCTCCCTTCATCCACTTCCAGCAAATATACCGATACGTGCTCCGGCCCCAGCTTTCCCAACCCTTCGAGCGATTCCCGCCAACTCTCCTTAGTCTGAAACGCCAATCCCGCAATCAAATCAAAACTGATATTCCCAATCCCCGCCTCTCGCAGAATCGGCACCGCCCGGTAAATATCCGCCCGCCGATGCATCCGTCCCGCAGCCGCCAATTCCTTATCCGAAAACGACTGCAACCCAAAGCTAACCCGGTTAATCCCCGCCCGCACCCAAGCCTCTGCCTTCTCCGCCTCAACCGTCTCCGGGTCAGCCTCCAGCGTCACCTCGCTCAACTCTGCCGCAAACGTCCCCCGAATCGCCTCCATCATGCGCTGCAATAACTCCGGTTCCAGCAAACTTGGAGTCCCCCCGCCAAAATAAACCGTATCCACAACGGCCTTTTCAAATCGCTCCGGCAACTCCACACCCGCCGCTCGATACAATTCCCGGTGTCCACGAATCTCCCGGCACACCGCCTCCGCATAAGGCGCAAACCGCCCCGCGGACACCACTCCTGTATGAAAATTGCAATACGTGCATTTCGTCTGGCAAAACGGAACCTGTATGTAGATCCCCTGCCGCGTCATCACAAAAACTCTAACATACCCTCTCATTGTGTTCTCTACGGCCTCTGCGCACTCTGTCTCACAAAACCTGAAACCACACCCAACTCCATGCGCAGCTCCACAACTCCTTGTTACTTCGTTATTTCGCTGCTTCCTTCCCGTATTATTTTCACCCACATCTTCCTCTCCCGCGGCCCGTCAAACTCGCAAAAAAACACTCCCTGCCATCTCCCCAGAGCCAATTTCCCTTCCTCCACAAAAATCATCGCGCTCGTCCCGGTCATCGCCGCTTTCGCATGCGAATCCGAATTCCCTTCGCTGTGCCTGTACGGCCCCGGCCTCGGCACCAATCGTTCAAACACGCCCTCCAAATCCGTTGCCACATCCGGATCAAAATGTTCGTTGATCGTCACGCCGGCCGTAGTGTGCGGCACATATACGTAGCACACCCCTGACTCCACCCCCGCCTTCGCCACGGCCTGCTCCACCTCGTCTGTGACGTCCACCAGTTGCGTCCGCCTCGTCGTCTTCACCCGCAGGATTTCCATCTTCCCTCCCACAACGTCCGGCAAATTCTATCATCCGGATTTCCTTTCACTCCGCCTCCCGGTTCACCTCCGGTCCACCCACAGTTCACCCCCCGTGCATTGTGCCTCGGCACCAAACGCGAGAAAGTGCGCAACGTCATCCAAGACAAGCTTTTTTGGTTATCCACCAAGAAAGCAGCACGGCGGCCCTGGTCCTCATCCCAGGCCGGGGCCGCCGCTAAAAAATCAGGAGGCAGTCGTGCAATCGAACCTCGCCGCGCAAACAAGCCCGAACGACAATCGCCGCGTCTGGCTGTGGACATTCCTCGTCGTCCTGGTCTTGTCGCAACTCTATTTCGTGCGCGAGCTGCTCGCCGCTTTCGCCATCTTCGCCATCGGGTTCGCCGTAATTGCCTTCCTGGTTGTCGCGCTTTACATGCTCCAGAAATCCTGCGAGCTGGCCTTCGCGCGACTGGCAGCTCTTCGCCACCCAGCTCTGACCATCCCCAACGTCAGCAATATGGCCACCGCTGGCAACATGGCTATTGCCGCCCGCGAAAATCAGAAAGCGGCCTGACCCGCGATGAAACGTTTTCGCCCACTCGCGCACTACCTCTGGTTCAAACCTCCATCGCTCCAGGCGCGCATCGCAGGCCTTGGACCTTGGGATCGGGCAACAGGTACACGAAGTTTTCGGAATTGTTAGTTTTGAAGTCCAGAGCAGTTTTGGAGTCCAGGAGAGCGCCAGCGCCATGGTTCGAACGAAGGCACCAGCAGCCTGCTTCTAACCCTTCGCGGCCTCTCGGGGGAGTCTAACTTGGGCAAGAACTATTCCTATTCCCGTCGCGCTTTATCGCGGATACCGGCCTCGGAAGACATCTGGGTCTGCTGGCGCTGCAACGGCCTCGACGACGTCTCCCGCGTCCTGGATATCAACATCGACGGCATGTTCATCCAAACTCCTCATCTCAGCGTCAAAGAAGGCATGCCCGCCAGGCTCGACTTTCTCGTTCCCGAGGGCCGCATCAAAGCGGACGCCGTTGTCCGTCACGTGAATCGTGGCAACGGCCTCGGCGTCAAGTTCCTGGCCGTCAACGACGAGGATCGCCCTCGCTTGAAAGCTCTCCTGGCAAGGCTCCGCTCCCTGCCCACCCCGCCCACAACTCATTCCCTCCGCGCTCTCGAACGAGGCTGATCTCCCTCCCTCTCGACGTCCGGCTCGTTTCCGTAACCGCTTCCAGTACTTCTTGCACAAATACCCCGGCTCGTTAATGGACCTCGTGTAAAATACTTCTCCGGGAGACGGGCCCATGAGGGATGAGAGCACCAAGCAAGCCGCGCAGGAATACTTGGCGGCAAAACTGGCCGAAGAGGGCCAGAAGCACGAAGACAAGCTCAATCAAGAAACCGCTGTCGCCCGCTCCCTCCTGGTTTGGAAGAAATTTCGAGACGCCATCTTCGAGCAATGCCGCGTATGGAATACCGTCACGCAGGAAGAGACCCTCACCTGCAAGGAAACTCCGCTCGGAGATCTTCGAATTTGGTGCCCGTCCAGATCGAAGCAGATGACCGTTCATTACGATTCCAGGAAACTCCTGGTCACCCTAAAAAACGCCGGCCGCCTCGAACACGAGAAAGACGTCATTCTTCACATAGAGGGCTACTCGACAGGCTCCCACCGTGACGCTCATCTGGTTCGCAACGACGAACCCGTGAATGTCGATATCCTGATCCTCGGCGAACTTCGCGTCCTCACCGGAATCGGCCGCCAAAGGACCTCCTAGCAATTTTGTTCCCCGCTTCTCTCCTGATTCCTTCTCCCTCCTCTGCTGGTCCGCCAAATCCCCAATTTCGGTTACAATGTCCCCCAACTGCGGCCACCGCTGATCACCACATCTCAAAGGAGCCACCCATGCAAATCCGCCTTGCCAGCATCATGGTCGAAAACCAGGACACCGCTCTCCGCTTCTACACCACCAAGTTGGGCTTCGTAAAAAGCAAAGACATCCCTATGGGTCCAACCTTCCGTTGGCTCACTGTCACATCCCCCGAGGGCGCCGAAGGCGTCGAATTAGTCCTCGAGCCCATGGGTTTCCCGCCGGCGCAAACTTTTCAAAAAGCTCTCTTCGCCGCCGGCATTCCCGCCACGGCCTTCATGACCAACGACATCGCCTCCGAGTACAGCCGCCTGAAATCTCTCGGTGTCGTCTTTCGCGGCGAACCAAAGAGCATGGGCCCCATTACTGCCGTCCTTTTCGAGGACACCTGCGGCAACCTCATCAACCTCGTTCAACCCCCCGCCTAGCGCAACCGCTGTCTTCGTGCCGTAGGCCTCACTCACCGTTTCACCATCCTCACGTGAAAACTAAACGGCCGCTCTACAATCTCTTGCACCCTCCACCCTCCTACTCCCGAAAGCCGTCGAAACTCCTCCAAAGTCCGCGGTCGCGTCGCCACCCGATGCGCACCCCGCGAAGCACGAACCGCTTCTCCCGCCCGAGTTACCGACCCCACCACAAACGCATCCTCCGCCGTCCCGTCGTACAGCGCCTTCAAATTCGCGACAATCTCTTCGTCTGACCCGTACTCAAACAATCCCCCTTCCGACGACACACCGCACACCGCATCCCTGCCTCCCAGCTCCTCAAGAGCCGCTCTCAACCGCTCCGTCTCCGACCAGTCGTAACTCAGGTACTGGAAGCAGATCTCCACTCCGCTCAACGCCGCCGAGGGTCCGCGCAAGGCCTCGATCGCCCGCGCTCCAAACCCCGCCCCGCGTGGATCCACATCCATCACTGTAATCACAATCCTCCGCCCCGCCAGAACCTCCGCCTGCTCTCTCTGTACATGAATCAACGCGTTCCAGCTGTCCGCTCCCGCGCCGCCCCCAATATTCACAAGGCACACATTTCGCTCCGGCCCTCCGGCAAGCCTGGCCGCCAGCCCATCGGCAAGCAGCCTGGCCATATCCGCAAGCCGCAGCCTCGCCGTAAACGCTGGAAACGACGCGGCAATCCTCCGGTCCATCGGCCCTGCCTCTACTCCCAAATTTTCCGGCCCCAGCTTCAAAAGATACGTGCTCATCCCATCCAAAAACGTTCCCGATGCCGCCATCAACGCCTTCCCCAGCATCGATTGCTGCAAGGCCTCGCGAACCTCTGGAGCGATCTCCCTCCGCTCCTCCGACTCGCGAACATACTGCTCCGTCATGGCCGCCAGTTCCCCGTCCGTCGCGCTCGCCGCAAACGCCGGATTGGTCACATCAATCACCGGCAGCATCACTCCCTCTTCGGTCTTCGCATACACCACACCAAGCTTCATGCGTCCCTCCCCTCCCGCCCAAACTGAATAAGTCGCACACCACAGCGTCGAAATTTGTCAGTACCTAACAAATTCCCTTTACTAATTATATCACATTCTCCGGCTTTTTTCAATAGATAGGGGGGGGAAGAAGAAATCGTCACGATGTTTGCGCAAATTCTCAGAGGACCTTCCAGGCGGAATTCAACTCGGTGACTACGAAGTCCAGCACACTATTGCAAGCGCGCCCTTTGGAGTGCGGCAGCCCAGCTGCCGCTTTTCCCAATAACTCAGACGACTCTATATTTGGCGAGGCTCAATCGCTCTTTTTCCTCCCTTTCTTGTCTGCGAAAATGGATCGCGCCATGGAGACCATCTGCTCAGGCTGCGGCCTCGCCGTTCCCGGTGGCGCACCCGCCTGCCGCGCCATTTTCGACAGCTACATCGCCCGCGAGTGGAACAATCCCATCTCCTATCGCTACCATCGCATGTTCGTGGACACCTACTGCCTCCAGCATCCCGACGAGTTTTGCGCCTCCGCGAAGTCCTTCGCCGCGCATCTCACCGGCCTCTGCGCCGCTTTCGAGCACAAATCTCATCCCTCCGTCCTCAACGCCATCAACCGCTGGCTCAGCGGCAATCCTTCTCTCACCAAGCCCGATCTCCCCGCTTTCCGCGGCGCCCTCACCATCGCCATAGTTCGTGCGGCAGTCCAAGCAGAAGTCGAAGCAAAAGTTCAAGCGCAAGTCCAAGCAGAAGGTCAAACGGAAGTTCAAGCCGCCGCATCCCAACCCGAGCAAAATCCCTTCCCCATCGCCCAAGCCATCGACCGCTGGGCCCGCTCCACCTGGGAGGCCTACTCCTCACTCCACCCCCAAGCCCGCCTCTGGATCAGCCAATCCTTCCCCGCAAAATAATTCGCGCGGCGCGTCCCCGCTCTTTAACTCTTCAATGCCCGGTCGTTTGCGGTTTTGTTTTTTGCAAGGGGTGGGCCGCTCCCCGCTCTCATTCCGGTTTAGCTCCCATGTGTTCCTCTACCCACTACCCACTACTCACTATTCACTACCAACTTTCTTCTCGGCAGGTGTCCCGGACGTAAGCCAATCAACGATTTCATAACTTCCGGCTTGCGCGTGATTCAGGACCAATAAGGACGTGTCGGCGTGTTCACATCAGCCTCGCCGCGCTGCCTCGATGGCGGCAATGTCGATCTTCTTCATCGTCATCATCGCCTCGAAGGCACGCTTTGCCTCACCGCCACCAGCCGCAAGCGCATCGGTTAACGCGCGCGGGGTGATCTGCCAGCAGAGGCCCCAGCGGTCCTTGCACCAACCGCACTGGCTTTCCGTTCCGCCATTGCCGACGATCGCGTTCCAGTAACGGTCCGTCTCTTCCTGATTCTCCGTCGCGATCTGAAAGGAAAAGGCCTCCGTGTGCCTGAACGCCGGGCCGCCGTTGAGACCGAGACAGGGAATGCCCAAGACGGTGAACTCCACCATCAGCACATCTCCCATCTTGCCGCCCGGATAGTCACCGGGAGCCTCATGAACCGCGGTTATTTTGCTGTCCGGAAAGGTGACGGCGTAGAAGCGCGCCGCTTCATGTGCATCTTTGTCGAACCAGAGGCAGATCGTGTTCTTTGGCTTCATGTTGGTGTGCTCCTTGTGCTCAATCAGGGCGAAAGCCGCTGTCTTTACGTCGGTTCGTATCAGTGACCCACCAGGAGGGTGGCCGCGCCTTAACTCTTGCGTGCCCTACCGTTCGCGGTTTTGTTTCTCGCATACGGTGGGTCACTCCTCTTTCTCATTCGGGCTCTCGTCGCGGATTTCCTAATTTGGAATTTCGTATTTCCAATTTCGCCTTGGGCGGGTGGAGAAGCCTTGGCAACTGATTTTGACTTTAGGAGGGTGCCGCATCCCTTGTGGTTTTCAAGGGTGCGGGTTTTTCCTCCTTAGTCATCCGATCAACGCGCGCGGCGCAAACTGCCCTTTGCGGCATGAATTAAGCCACGCAAGGCTTGATTGACCGATTGCTCGTCCGGAAAGTGCTTGGCAACGTCCGGCGAAAGCAGCACGAGATTCGTTCCCGCTCGAAAGCGCTCCACATATTTGCCGCGGACCCCGCCATTCAATTTAGACAGGTCGTACTCTCGTCGCAGTTCATCACGCCGAACTCGTTTCTCAGTTTTTTTCTTCATATTGTTCTCGCTCGCGCGCCGTCGTCTTTCGCGCGCTGATAATCCTGATGTTCTCTTCGCGATCCGCGTGCGCGACCATCAGCACCCGGCCCCCGCTCGACATTCCCGCCCTAATGAATCGCCGTTCTGATATCCAATGGTCCGGGTCGGGATACGTCTCAGCCAGTGGATCACCAAATACGGTCGCCGCTTCCAGAAATGAAATCCGGTGCTTCCGGCGATTCCGTCGAGCTTTGCCCGGATCCCATTCGAAATTCTCAATTTCAGTTTACAGCGCCGTCGCCCACCGGAGCAATCATGCTCGACCACGTTTTCCACCCAAACCATGATCCCCGGACGAGGCCACGAGTGTCTATTTTGCGGCGGGTGGGCGGGTGGCGAAGCCTTGGCGGTTGGTTTTGATTTTTGGGGGGGTGTCGCACCCCTGCGGTTTTCAAGGGTGCGGGTGTTGACTTTCTCTTCGGCAGTCTACGTTCTGTTCCCCCATGCCTCGTCTCACTGTCTCACTAAACTACAAAATTCCCGCCAACTCCTTCTCACTCCTCAACTTCCCCGCGTCTCATTCGAATGATAAGTATCCAGGTACTGTACCTTGACAGTAATCCATTTCCCTGCTATCATTCCATATGTTTCCCCTACGGCAAACCCGCCCGTGCCTCGCCCTTCCCCCCGGAAGTGCCCATCCATCCCCTTCGTCCTGCGGAAACTTTCAAACCTTCCAACATTCCAACCTTTCAACGTTCCGCCAACCTATCCGCTCATCCCTCGCCACTGCTCCTCTAACTCCTTTCCCTGCCACTCTTAGCGGGGAATCGCAACTCATTGAAAATCCAGCTGCTTTAAGTCCAGTCCTTGCCACTCTTACGCGCCATCTCCACCTTAACCCCTTTGTTTGCCACTCTTACAAAAAACACCCGGGAGGAGGGTACACCCTTCAGCCAGCGGTCTCTTTCCGCAATCTAACCACTAGGCACTCACCACTAACCACTAAGTCCTTTGCAATCCGCACTTCCATAAAACCAGCCCATAAGTTATTTAGAATCAACACTTACAAAAAAACCGGGAGGGGGGACCCACCAGCGACACCGCTCCCCCACTACTCACTGTTCACTACCCACTACCCACTGCCTTTTATGGAATCCGCAGGATTCTGTGCTCTTTCAGCTTCGCGCTTCCGGACAACTTCTGCAGCTCTTTCAAGCCGCCCATGCCCCAGCTTGCGAGGATCGGCAGAAAGCACAGCTCGCGCGATTGCAGCATTTTGTGTGGATACAAAAGCGATTCGAGATACTCCTGATGCGCGGCCATCAATCCCGCTTTCAGCGCTTGCACCTTGCCAGTCTTGCGCCTCAATTTCTCTAGTTGGAAAGCCATCTTTTTCTGCGCCGTCTCGACCGCCCCGCCCAAGGTCGGGTCCAGCCGCACGATCTGCTTCTTCAGTTGCGCAAGCATGCGCTGGCTTTCTTTCACCGTCTTGTCGAAATTCTTCCCCAGCGCGGGCGGCACGCTGGCCGTCTCCATCTTGCGCCCAACCTCCTGCGAACCGCGCCACACGTCTTCGACCTTCAACCCATACCGCCGCAACAGCTTCTCCGCTTTTGCGTCCAGAATCGTGTACGCCGCGCGCGGCAAAATCACCGGCATGTGGCCCAGCAATTTTTTGTAAATCACTTCCGCCTGCGCATAGTAGGCAATCTCCGCCGGCCCCGCGATGTACGCCGCCGTCGGCAACAGAAAATCCTGCACCACGGGACGGAGCAGCGCGTTGGGACTGAACTTTTCCGGCCCGGCTTCGACCGCGCGGATCAATTCTTCCTTGCTCCAGCTCTGTTCGCCGCCAACAAATTTTCCGCCGGCCGCCGTAATCGGCAGCCGCGTGCCCTCACGCGTGCCCCCATGCGAGCCTTCTCCCATGCTGAAAATCAACGTGCTTCGCGCCGTTACTTTCACTTGCGCCGCAAACCCGGCTTTGTCCAGCTCCTTGCCTCGCGCCAGCAGCGCCTCGTTCAGTCCCTCTCGCTCCTCCACCGCTTTGCGCAGAACCTCTGCCGCCACGCGGTGCAATCTTTCATCCAGCGGGTCGAGCAAAATGAGCCCCTGCTCGGCAAACAATCGCGCGAATAATTTTCCAAAGGCGCTTCCGTATGTTTCCTGCGCTCGATAACTTTCGCGGAAAATCGCCGCGACAAATTCTCCGCCCGCCGCCGTCAAAATCCGCGCCGCCTCGTCCGCCATTTCCCGGACTTGCGCACCAAGCTCGATCCGCCCCACGGGCCGCCCTGCATCGCCATTTCCCGGAAGCTCAAAGCGCTTCAGCTTCCCTTGATGAAACCAGGTCGAGCTTCGCACTTCGTCGAGATCGTGATCTTCCGTGGCCATCCAGAACACCGGAACGGCATCCACTCCCGCGCGCGTCAATTCCTGCGCGATTTGTATCGCCGTCACCGCCTTATAAATGGCGTAGGCTGGCCCGCTGAAAAGCCCCACCTGCTGCCCGCTGACCACGGCGGCGGCGCCCTTCGAAAAACGCGCCAAATTTTCTCGCGTTCGCGCCCCCGCCGCGAAGGCCGCGTTCTGCTCGCCGAGAATCCCCGCCACCACCTCTCTTCGCGCGCTCGGATAATCTATCGATCGCGCTGTTTTTTTTACCGCTTGGATTGTTGGAGGGTGCTCGTAGAACTGTTTGACGGAGGGAAAATCATCGAGGAATTGAATGAACAGTTTCGACTGATGGGGCAGTTGGCGAAACGGCAGGGCTCGACAGTCCATCGCGGATTAGATGATACCCACGGCCTTTCGTCACAGCAAATGTGAACGCATCTGTTTCGCCACGAGGCCGGAATGCAGGCCAGCTGTTGCGACGCTCAACAGGTCCCTGGGTTAGACGGAGACGGCGCCGGAAAGGCGAGCCGGCTGGCTGGCGTCCAATTTGGCGATCATCGTTCGAATGGCTTGCTTTTGGTCATCGTGCAGGGGCAGCAACGGCAGGCGCGGGAGGCCGCCGCGGAGGCCAGCTTCGTCCATGGCGTACTTCACGCCGGGGATGCCGCACTGAGAAACGATCAGCTTCGATGCCTGGACGATCAACGATTGCAACTCGCGTGCCTTATCAAGTTTGCCCGTTCGAACCGCTTCAAAAAGAGCAACGCATTGTTCCGGCAGCGCGCTCCCAAGAGCAAGAATCGCGCCCACGGCGCCAAGGACCATCGAGGGAAACATCATGCTCGCCGAACCCACCAGGATCTGAAACGAGGCAGGAACGGCTCCGAGCATTTCCGCCGCACGCTGCACGACCCCGGAACTTTCCTTGATGCCGATGATGTTCGGATGCTGCGAGAGCACACCAACTTCGGGAGCTTCCAGCGCGATGCCAGTAAACTGCGGAACCGAATAAAGCATCACGGGAATAGGCGAAGCATCGGCAACCCGGCGGAAATGGGCGATGTACACTTCGGGTTTGTAAAGCGGTTTGTAGTAGTACGGCGTCTTTACCAGAGCCACGTGGTAGCCAAGTTCGGCGGCGCGCTTCGTGCGTTCAATCGTCTCGGCGGTGGATTCCGCGCCTGTACCTGCGATGAGCAACTTCCCCGGGGCCGCCGATTCCTTTACCGCGATGAGGACGGTTTCGACTTCCTTGCGCGAGAGCAGTACGGATTCGCCAGTAGAACCAATCGCGACGTAGCCCGCAATGCCCGTGGCGTTATACTTCGCAATGTTGTGCTTGATGTCCTGTATGGAAACGGAGCCATCTGCGGCATAGGGCGTGGTGAGCGCCGGGAATACACCTGATAAGTTCATGATTCAGTCTCCTGAGCCGACGGTGCCCGAGGCAGCCACCTGGCCACGATGCAAATCCTGCAGAGCTGCAACTTCGGTGCCCTGATCCAGCAGCGCGCGAATGCCGCGAGCCGCGGCATGGGCGGCCGCCAGCGTGGTGATACACGGAATGTTATAGCGAATGGCGGCACGCCGGATGGATTTTTCGTCGTAGAACGATTCGCGGCCGAGCGGGGTGTTAATGACCAGATCGATCTTGCCAGTTTTCACGAGGTCAACGATGTTGGGCCGGCCTTCGTTTACCTTAAACACGGATTCCGCTTCAATTCCCGCGGCTTCGAGGGCCGCAGCCGTGCCACGCGTGGCGAGCAAGCGGAAGCCGAGATCATGGAGTTCTTTGCCAAGAGAAGCGATGTGCTTTTTGTCGCGATCATTGACGCTAAGAAAAATAGTGCCTTTGCGCGGCAGCCGCTGCCCGGCCGCGAGCTGCGCTTTGGCAAATGCCAGTCCGTACGAGGTGGAAATTCCCATCACTTCGCCGGTGGAACGCATTTCGGGACCAAGGATGGTGTCCACGCCACGGAATTTGTTGAACGGAAAGACCGGCGACTTCACGGAATAGAATTCGTGTACGGCGACTTCCGAGATGCCGTTGTGCTTCACCAGCGGCAGATGCATGTCCGCCAGCTTCTTGCCGGCCATTAGGCGCGCCGCCACTTTTGCGAGCGGGACGCCAGTGGCTTTGCTGACATAGGGAACCGTGCGCGAAGCGCGCGGATTCACTTCGAGAACATAGACGGTATCGCGTTGAATGGCGTACTGCACGTTCATGAGGCCGATCACTTTCAGGGCCATGGCAAGGCGTTTCGTATATTCGCGGATGTGCTCGAGGACCGCGGGCGACAAACTCACGGGAGGCAACACGCAAGAAGAGTCGCCGGAGTGCACGCCGGCTTCCTCGATGTGTTCCATGATGCCGCCGATGACGACATCCGTTCCGTCGGCGAGAGCATCCACGTCTACTTCGGTGGCTTCTTCGAGGAACTGATCGATCAAAACGGGCCGGGCCGGGCCCATCAAGGCGGCCTGCGCGACGTAATCTTGCACGGTGTTGACGTCGTAGGCGATGACCATGGCGCGTCCGCCCAGGACATAACTCGGGCGAACGAGCACGGGCATTCCGATTTCGCCCGCCACGCGGGCCGCTTCTTCCGGGACAAGCGCCGTGCCATTGCGAGGCTGGGGAATTTTCAGTTTGTCGAGCAGCCCGCCGAAGCGGCGGCGGTCTTCCGCCAGGTCAATCGATTCGGGCGCTGTGCCAATGATGGGCACGCCGTTGCGCTTTAGCTCTTGAGCCAGGTTCAGTGGCGTTTGCCCGCCAAACTGAACGATGACACCCTGCGGTTTTTCGCGATCGACAATCGCCAGGACGTCTTCGAGCGTGAGCGGTTCGAAATAGAGGCGGTCGGACGTGTCGTAGTCGGTCGAGACCGTCTCCGGATTGCAATTCACCATGATGGTTTCGAAGCCATCTTCCCGCAGCGCATAGGCTGCGTGGCAGCAGCAGTAATCGAACTCGATTCCCTGCCCGATGCGGTTGGGACCGCTGCCCAGAATCATGATTTTGGGGCGCGGCTGGGCGTCGGATTCGTCTTCGTCTTCGTACGTGGAATAGAGATAGGGCGTGTACGATTCGAATTCCGCGGCGCAGGTGTCCACGCGCTTAAAAACCGGGGCCACTCCGTAGCGAGCGCGCTGGAGGCGCACGGAAGCCGGCGTGCTTTTCCAAATTTGCGCAAGTTGCTCGTCGCTCGTGCCGTGACGCTTGACTTCGCGCAGCAGGTCTTTCGAAGCTGTTTCCACCGTTACTCCAGCTGCACGGCGATTCATCGCCGTAAGTTCTTCGATTTGGTGAATGAACCAGGGATCGATCTTGGTAAGTTCGCAGATTTCTTCCGCGGGCAAGCCTTTGTCAACGGCGGTCAGTATCCAGTGAATCCGGTCGGGGCGCGGCGTGGCGAGCTTTTCCCGGAGAAGCGAATCCGGCGTTTCCGCAGGCGCGCGCCAGGGGGCGTGAGGTTCGAGCGAACGGATTCCCTTTTGCAGCGCCTCTTTGAACGTACGGCCGATCGCCATCACTTCGCCAACCGATTTCATCTGCGTTCCCAACGTGCTGTCCGAGCCGGGAAACTTTTCGAATTGCCATTTGGGAATTTTCACCACCACGTAATCGATGGTCGGCTCGAAGCACGCCGGCGTTTTCTTGGTGATATCGTTGGGAATTTCGTCGAGGGTCATGCCGACGGCGAGACGTGCGGCAATTTTGGCGATGGGAAAGCCGGTGGCTTTACTTGCGAGTGCGGAGCTGCGCGAAACCCGCGGATTCATTTCAATGACGACCATGCGGCCGTTTTCCGGATTAATCGCGAACTGGACGTTCGAACCGCCCGTCTCGACGCCGACTTCGCGAATAATCGCGGCGGCAGCGTCACGCAAGCGCTGATATTCCTTGTCGGTTAGCGTTTGCGCGGGAGCGACGGTGATGGAATCGCCGGTATGAACGCCCATGGGATCGAAATTTTCGATGGTGCAGATGACCACGAAGTTGTCGCGGTGATCGCGCATGACTTCGAGCTCGTATTCCTTCCAGCCCAGGACAGATTCTTCGACGAGCGCTTCGTGAACGGGACTCATGTCGAGCGCGTGGGCAATGGCTTCGCCAAACTCTTCCTTGTTGTAAGCGATGGAACCGCCTGTGCCTCCGAGCGTGAAGGAGGGACGGATGACGAGCGGAAAGCCCAGCTGATCGCACAAACGCAGAGCGTCTTGCGCGTTATTAACAAGCGCGGAGGCCGGAACTTCGAGACCGATTTTGCGGCAGGCGTCCTTGAACCACAGGCGGTCTTCGGCGACTTTGATGGCGCGTAGCGATGCGCCAATCATTTCGACTTTGTATTTTTCAAGGATGCCGCTTTCCGCGAGCTCGACGGCTAGATTGAGCGCCGTCTGGCCGCCAACCGTGGGCAGAAGCGCGTCCGGTTTTTCGCGGGCGAGAATTTCTTTCAGATATTCCTTAGTTAGCGGCTCGATGTACGTGCGGTGGGCCAGCTCGGGATCCGTCATAATCGTGGCTGGATTGGAATTGACTAGAACGACTTCGTAGCCTTCGGCGCGCAAAGCTTTACAAGCTTGCGCACCGGAATAATCAAATTCGCAGGCTTGGCCGATGACGATCGGGCCAGAACCGATGATCAGGATTTTCTTGATGTCAGTGCGTTTTGGCATCGTGAGTCAGATTTGTGTCGCCCGCTCCAATCTAGTGATTTTCGTTTGTCGCGGCGACGGCCACGCTTTCCGTGACCGCGCCGAGCCTCATCTTCAGCTTCACGGTAACGGGGTTCTGGGCTGCGTCGCGCGCTATTTCAAAGGTTAGGAACTGAGTCGCAAACCCCGGGGCGCTAAAAACGGCAGTGTAGCGCCCTGGCGATGGACTGGCCGAGAAGCGGCCGTGCTCGTCCGACCGAAACTTGCGAGGGTGCCCGGCAGGACCAGATGACAGCTTGTAAATGGAAATAAAAACGCGAGGAATACCGGTTCCCGTTGGATCGAAAGCAGTGCCGGAAAAGGTGCGGCCGAAAACGCTAACGGGGAGCGCCTGCGCGGCAGCCAGCATTTCTTCAAAGGTAGGCAGAGGGGGAGGTTGCACCCGGAGTCCTATAGTGAACGCGCTCGGTTTCTTTTGGTGAGCCGCTGCGATTTGCAGACAGATAGCACCTCGGAGGGTTGGCGAAGTGGAGGCGTTGATCCAATAAATCCCGGCATGAAGGTGCGGCAGCTTGGCTATGCCGTGAGAATCTGTCGTCACGATAAGCTTTTCCTTCCCCTTGTTCGTGACGACCGCCAGCGTTGCACCCTGCTGTGGCGCACCGTCTTTCAACACAGTGATGAGCGGCTTCTGCGTCGACGGTTGAATTTCCAGAACCTCGACACTGCCACGCGGAAACGCCGGGCAAGCGGTAAGCAAGATGGCAACGAGCGCATTCGCGAGATATTTCATCGACGTGCGCCCCCTGCATGGTCGTGGTCCTTCATCATGTCGGTGAACTGGGTGAACAGATAGTGCGAATCGTGCGGTCCCGGGGACGCTTCGGGATGGTACTGCACGCTGAATAAAGGCAGTTTTTTGTGACGCATGCCTTCGTTGGTGTGGTCGTTGAGATTGACGTGGGTGATTTCCACATCGCTGGAAGGCAGCGATTCGGGGGCGACGCAGAATCCGTGATTCTGCGCGGTGATTTCGACTTTCTTGGTGACCAGATTCTGCACGGGATGATTGGAACCATGATGTCCGAACTTCAATTTGAAAGTCTTGCCGCCCAGCGCCAGCCCGCAGAGCTGGTGACCGAGGCAGATGCCAAAAATCGGCACGCGGCCCATCAGCTTTCGAATGTTTTCGACGGCGTAGCCGACGGGCTCCGGATCACCGGGGCCATTCGAGAGAAAGACCCCGTCCGGCTTGAGGGCGAGAATATCTTCAGCTGACGTTTGCGAGGGGACAACCCAAACATCGCAGTGATGATCGACGAGCAGGCGAAGAATATTTTGCTTGATGCCGAAATCATAGGCGGCGACGCGGAATTTTCGGGTCTCCGACACTCTGCCGGACTCCGGCATGGATTCCGACCACGGCGGAATGGTGAGTTCAATGGAGCTTTTTTCCCAGCCATACGCTTTTTGGCAGGAGACGCGGCTGGCGAGTTCCTGCCCGGCCATCGCGGGAATTTGCTTGGCCTCGAAGATCAATTGCTCGGCGGGCGTGCCATCGGTGGCCACCACGCCACGGAGCGCGCCGACGTTGCGAATGTGGCGAACCAGGGCGCGCGTGTCGATATCCCAGATAGCGGGAATGCCGTGGCGATTCAAATAGAGCTGAGCGGTTTCGGCGGAGCGCCAGTTCGAAGAGATTTGCGAAAATTCCCGGACGATGAGGGATTCGATGTAAGGCCGGGACGATTCCTCGTCGTCGAGATTGGCCCCGACATTCCCAATGTGCGGATAGGTGAGGCAGACGATTTGGCCGGCATAGCTGGGGTCGGTGAAAACTTCCTGATAACCGGTGAGGCTGGTATTGAAAACAACTTCACCGCCGCGGCGCGTGATTGCGCCCGCAGCGCGGCCGTTAAAAATCCGCCCGTCTTCGAGGGCGAGAGCGGCAGGTCGGTGCTGAACCTCGGTCAGTTTGTCCTCCCAGTGTGGTCATGAACTATGCCAGTCACTTCGAGTCTGTGGAACTGGCTTCCGTGGTGGAAAGCGAGCCGAAATGGTCCACCGGCCAGTACGCAAAAACGGCGCGGCCATAAATGAATTTGCTGGCCACGGGGCCAAACACACGCGAGTCGTTCGAACTGATGCGGTGATCGCCCATGACAAAGTAGCTGTCCCTGGGAACCCGGACAGGGCCAAAGTCGCTCAGGTCCTCGTATTGAGGAGGCACGTAGGGCTCGTCGATGGCATGGCCATTGACATAGACGATGCCCTGGCGAATCTCCACTTTCTCTCCCGGCAAACCAATGATCCGTTTGATGAACGATTTCGTGCGGTCGAGAGGATACCAGAAAACGACGACGTCGCGCCGCTGAATGGGCTCGAAGCGATAAACAAATTTGTTGATAAAGATGCGCTCCTGATCGGAGAGCAGCGGAGCCATGCTCGTGCCTTCCACTTTCACCGGCTGGTACAGGAAAACAATGATGACGAGCGCGAGGCCGATGGCGATGAGAAGATCACGCGTCCAGACACGAATCTCGGTTCGCAGAGAATGGGCGGCCGCCGGCGCCGGCGCTGAAGTTTCCGGAACCGAAGGGGCTAGAGGTTGGTTCTGGTCGGTGCTTTGCATTTTTATGCTGCCTTCTATTTATAACATGCGGACTGTGGGCCGCGCTAGATTGCAATTGCGCGGGACGTTGACTGATTGCCGATTTCGCCGCAGCAATCGGATAAGATTCACCAGAGATGCGCGGGCGTTGCCTGCGGGGTACTGAAGAGTGCGGGGCCGGCCTGCACGGTTACTCGGGAAAAAGGACGACGTTCAAGCTGGCGAGGGCGGCAACCACGGCAGTTTCTGTGCGAAGGATTAGTTGGCCGAGGGAGGCCTCCTGGAATCCGCCGGAACGCGCAGAGACGAGCTCCTCGTCCGTCCAGCCGCCTTCGGGGCCGATGGCTAGCGCGGCCGTGGCGGGATTGGCAGTCGAGCCGGCGCTTGTTCCCTCCAATGACTTGCGGATAGAAGGAGCGTCGCCGCGTTCCGAGAGCATGACACGAATTTGGGCGGATTGAGCGGCGAAGGCCTGGGCGGGCTTGAGTGGGTCCTCGAGGAGCGGCAGGCGCAAGCGGCGGGATTGCTGCGAGGCCTCCAGAAGGATTTTTTGCCAGCGTTGCCAGCGCTTCGTTGCGGCCGCGAGCAAACCTTTTTCCGAACGCGCGGCGGCAAGCGGGACGATTCGGCTTACACCGAGCTCGGTGGCTTTTTCGATGGCCCATTCGAATGCGTCAAACTTAACGATCGAGAGAAGCAGCGTGGTCTCGAGGCCGCTCTTAGGCGCCGCGAGCTGCTCCAGCAGAGCAAAGTCGATACGATTTCGGGCGACGGACTCAATCCGAGCGAGCCACGCGCTAGTTCCATCGCTCAACTCATAAAGCTGGCCCGGCTGTGCCCGGAGAACGTGGCCGAGGTGGTACGCCGTGTCGCCTTCGAGAACCGCGGCGTTTCCGTTGAATTGTTGGACAAAGAATCGGCGGCGCACGCGTGGATTCTATCGCAGGAGAGCCAAGCTAGCCGAAGATGTCTTTTACTTTGTCGAAGATTGTGGAATTGCGGTCCGCAGGTTTGTTATCCACTTTTAGAGTAGCCCCGAGCTGTTCGAGGAGCTTGCGCTGCTCGCGGGTAAGCTTCGAAGGCGTAAGCACGCGGACGTGATAGTAGAGGTCGCCCTTGCCGCCGCCGCGAGGATCGGCAAGGCCTTTGCCCTTGATGCGAAAGACCGCGCCGCTTTGGGTGCCTTCGGGAATTTTCAGTTTTTCCTCGCCG